>OJIY01000017.1_pt1 | contig 296538 bp, 260 predicted proteins | sample 1596061 | NCBI WGS metagenome assembly OJIY01 (sample SAMEA4350111, study PRJEB24818) | metagenome | biome: human; feature: gut; material: faeces | place: Denmark | collected 2013-09
ATGAGATATCCCAATAAGTAAGACCCCTTAGAGAGTATGAGGTAGATAGGCTGGAGGTGGAAGTGCAGCAATGTATGGAGCTGACCAGTACTAATCGGTCGAGGGCTTATCCTGAAGGTAAGAAAGAGGTTTTGGAGAAGATTAGATTCAATGTTCGGTTTTGAGGGTATGGGTTCATACATCTGGTTATAGGAGATGTAGAGGAATGATCCTCGATAGCTCAATGGTAGAGCACTCGGCTGTTAACCGAGTTGTTGTAGGTTCGAGCCCTACTCGGGGAGTCGCTGTGAAGGCTGGGTCCTGAGGAGCGCAAGGGAAAAAGCTTAGGCCGGGGGGAACAGTCCCTGGAAAAGAAAAGAGGCTCCGTGGTCAAGCGGTTAAGACATCGCCCTTTCACGGCGGTAACACGGGTTCGATTCCCGTCGGAGTCATATTTTAATTGTGTTCTGCATATAATATAATAAACAAGGCGCAGTAGCCAAGTGGTAAGGCAATGGTCTGCAACACCAGTATCCACCGGTTCAAATCCGGTCTGCGCCTCTACAAAGAATCAGAGAAATCTGGTTCTTTTTTCGTTTGTCCACTCTATTTTTTTAATCTATCAGGCTTGGTGAAGTACTGAAAGCCTTGATTTTACTGGAATAAATAAAATTTAAAATAAATTTTTTTGTATCATAGACCATTGTTATTACCTTTGAGTTAATTGTAAGGACTGAAGCAATAATATATGTAGTATCATCTAAAGTATCGTTTTAAACCGTTTTAAACCGAATAAAACCGCAAGATAAGGTGGAAATAAGGTGGAGGCTGTTTTTAATTTAACGATTAATATTATATAAAATAGAGTGTGCTAAAATAGTGAAAATACGCCATTAAAATTAGCCGCATAGAGAGTCAATGAGTTTGGTTTTACTTAGTATTGCCTGCATCCTCTTTTTTCTTCCCGTGCTGTTTCCGGTAAACAGCCGGTGTCATCCCTGTCTCTTTCTTAAATGCTGCGAAGAAGTAGTTCTGATTTACAAATCCCGTTCGGTTAGAAATTTCATTTACCGTCATATCTGTCTCGGCCAAAAGGGATATCGCATAGCTGATTCTCACATTCTTTATGTAATCCTTCAGGTAAACACCTGTCAGGCTTTTAAATATTTTTGAAAAATAATTGGAAGAGTATCCAACAACTTCGGATATCCTATCTATACTCAGATTTGGATCCCCCAAATTTTTGCGAATGGATTCCTGTGCCTGCTTTACCGCATCCCAATAAATATCGTTTTTATTAAGCGCGGAATGCTGCAAGGTTTTCAGGTATTGATCAAAAATCTGTATAAACCATCCCTTTGTTTCTTTTAGGGTATGTACGGAGTGGAATAACTCATCTACAGATGAAAAATCCATATTCAGGTACTGGCTGTCTACAGTAATGGAACGCATTACGTTTGCCATCTGATCTACCAGGTGGATGAGTATACGGATTACATCCTGGTATACATATGTACGTAAGAAATCTGTCAGTTTATCATAACGTTCCAGGAAGTTCTCTTTATCCCTTTGTTTGATGCTTTCTATCATCCCCTTTATAAGTTCATCCGGATACGTGGTCATAACGGATAAGAGGGTATCGATTTCATCCCTTGATATGATTTTTCCATACCCCAGAATGAACCGTTCCTTAAGCAGTCTTACCGCATTTTTGTATCCTTCATAAATCCTTGCAGCCGGGTAGCAGTTTCCTTCCGGCACCAGCGTTATGCTGGCATTTGCTGCAAGTGATACAAATTCCTGCAGCTTTTGCAGTCTTTCTTTCGGCAGATGGTATTCCATCCCTCCTGTTTTTGGGGTATATAAAATAATATACTGCGTTTCGGTTCTGGGTATCAGTTCAAAGCTGCATAAATCAGCCAGGGTGTTTTCCAGTCCTGCCTGCAGTATTTCCGAAAAAGACAGTCCGTTTATCTGCTCCCTGCCGGTTATATAATCTGTATCCACCAGCAGCAGATAGATCTCCGGGCCAAACAGCTGAATATTATAAATCCGCCATGCTTTTTCCAAGTCTGTTACCGGTCCGTTCTCCTGTATCAATGTCTTTAAAAATGATTTTTTGAGGATTTCCATGTTGCTGGAATTTTCAAGCTTTAAATCCTGCACTTTATCGGATAATGCAGTAACAATAGAATTTACGTAAGCGAATTCATCATTTCTGTTTTTCATTCCGTCGCCGGTACCTAGTTCCGAAGCTCCTGCTATCTGATCCAATTCCGTAATCGTATAGTGGATAGGAGAATAAAGTTTTTTTGAGAGGAAAGAGGTGAGTCCGAGAGATAATAAAATACTGATGAGACACAGCAGGAGGAGCAGATACGGAGAATGCAGCAGAAAAGTACTGCTTTTGTTTACCGTAAAACAATACCAGTCTGTTGTGTCCAGTCTCCGATAGGATATCAGATAATTTTCTCCGTTCAGCCGTTCTGTGAATGTACCGTCTGAAGTTCCTGCAGAGGCTTTTTTTATCCAGGAAAAAGGAATGCTTGTAACCGGGGCTGTTCCGCTATGTGCCGCCACAATGGAGCCAAATTCATTTACCAGATATGCATTTTCCCGGGTATCCCCTAAAATCCCTGTCCCGATCTTCTCAGTATCCAAATTAAAAACCACGCAGTAGTAGGTCTGTGTATACTTGTTTAAGATGTAATAAACCATACTTAGATAGTCCGGGCCACCGTTGTCCCCGGAACGGTCCGGATCATAGTAGGCAAAGACGGCCTTCTGTTTTGCCTGTGCCGGCAGGTTTTCGGCGGAATTTTTCAGAAAGGCTTTTAAAAAGAGCTTCATATCAAAAGAAGCCTCGCTGGACAGATAGGTGTCATTTACATGATTGTATAATACAATTGAGGATATATAGGTATTCAGGCTTCCTATATTTCTGATTGTCTGAAGGGTTTCGGTTTCGGGGCGGTTATTTTTGCCCCGGGCGGTCAGATATTCCGTAACAGTAGAATTGTTACTCAGGAGAAAGGCATACAGAACATCTATTTCCCGCGTTAACTCTTTATAGCTCACTGCCGTATCCTCTAAATATTCATTGGCGGCTGATAGTTTCTTATTGTTGATTCCTGATGCGTAAAAAGATAAGGCCAGATAGGATAAGAGGCCGGATAACAGAATCAGTATAGAAAATATTGCTGTAAAAAGGACCTGATAATATTTTTTGCTGATAAATTTTTTTCTGCTCATCTTTTGTAACCCCTCCCGTTCGTTTGTCAATATTATACATGTTCCCTCTCTATATCACTATAGGAATTGTCTATACTTCTTCTTTTTAAGAGTGTTTTGCTGATTTTCATAGTATATTATGTGAGTTTTTCTGAGTCAAAAACACATATTTGAAGTTTAAAAGCACGAATACACATGCTACGATTTAGCCATGTTCAGGCGCTGATGTAAACGGTGCGGAAAGGAGGCAGAAACAGCTGCTATGGAAAAGCGTAAGCTCACGGAGTGGAAGATAGGAAAAGCAAATTTTGATTTTAGCGAATCCAAACAGGAATTATCAGAAAAAGTAAATAGTATTACAGACGATCTTTTACCTGCCGGGCAGATTGCCCAGGTACATGAGATTCTGATACAGAACGGACTTGCATCCGCCGAAGTATTGGAAAGCGGGGATTCATCCGAGTTGGCCTGGGTATCCGGGTATGACTGGTTTTATAAAACGGAATTTACCATACCAAAGGAAGAAGAGCACTATTTCCTTTGCTGTAAAGGACTTGATACGGTATGTGACATTTTTCTGAATGGAGAATACCTTGGACTTTCTGAGAGCATGTATCTTCCTTTTGAGAAGGAGATAACCGATCTGGTAACTTTAGACGGAAAGAATTCCCTGTTACTTTATTTCCACAGTCATGAGAAAATGTTGAAAGTTTTTACGGACACGATGCCGGAAAGGTACAGGGGTTGTGTTCCCGCAAGGGCTATGCTGTTAAAAGCGGAGGATTATGGTGCGGATCCCGGTAAATGCCGGGGATACTGGAATATAGGCATTTTTGATGATGTATATGTGGAAGGGTGCTCTGTCCTGAAACTTCAGGAGGTAACTATTGATGTGAAACAAAGCCAGCCTTTCCAGGTATATGATAAGGCTGCGGTAAGTTATTCTGTGCGGGGGACTGCCTACAGGGGCGGCATGATTAGGGCGGACATTATGGTCAGCGAAGCCGATGGAAGCAACCCGCTGTTCCGGGCATCCGGCAAACAGGTAGAAGCGGGGGAGTTCCGTATAGAAGGCAGTATCCTTGTGGAGAATCCCAAGCTGTGGTGGCCCAGAAATTATGGAGATCAGCCTCTTTACCGGTTTCGGGCGGAGCTTTCTATGGACGGTGTCGTCTGTGAACCGGTATGCAGGCCTTTTGGTATCCGTGATATCAGGCGGACGGGAAATATGGCATTTACCTGCAATGGGGAACATATCCGCCTGTTTGGCGGGGATATTGCGCCTGTTTATGGTCCGTCGAATGTGTTTCATGACCAGACAGCCTTTGACCTTATTGACAAGATCTGGCTGGCCGGAATGAATGCCGTCAGAATATGGGGGCCTGGCAAACCTTATCCGGATCGTTTTTATGACAGGTTCGATGAACTGGGAATTCTGGTATGGCAGGATTTCCCCACGGGAGGGTCCGAGCTGCCCTGCGATGAACATTACCGGGAATTGCTCGCCGGCCAGGCTGAAGCCATGCTGCGCAGACTAAAGCACCATCCCTGCATTTATCTGTGGTGCGGAGGCAACGAGAACATTTATATGAATGAATATTTTGAACGCAGCAGTACTATCGGCTACGATATTCTCACGGATACTTTCCGCAGGCTCTGTAATGAACTGGATCCGGAGAGGGTTTACCATGTTTCCTGTCCCTATGAAGGAAAATATACGAACGATCCGGATTTTGGCGATTCTCATGGGAGCCGTGCTTTCCGGCGTTTTCTTCCGGGAGAACCCTATGGGGTTTTCTATTCGGAGAATATCCGGGTATATCCTCCGCAGTATAAATCAATGAAGCGATGGCTGGGATCCGGGATGTGGGATGAGAATTATACAGATGTCAGGCCTGTGGGGTGCATAAAACCCATGCCGGCCTCGTGGGCAAGCCGTCTCGGAAACTTTGGGGAAGAGAAACTTGGGCCGATACATGAATATTATTCCGCCGATACCCCGGATGGCCTGATTTATAAATTTACAGCGGCGGCCAGCCAGGATATTTACCAGATGTATGCGAGAAGCAGGAGGGGGAAACCCCACTATAAGAGTGAAGAGAATACTATCTGTCAGGGTTTTATGCTCTGGAAGATAAACGATCCCTGGCCTAATTTTTATTGTGCACTGGTGGATTATTACGGGGAATGTGCTATGACCTATTATGCGGTTAAAAGGGCTGTCCGTCCTGTCTGGATTGACCTGGAGGTGGATGATCGGGTTTATCTGTGGGGAGTCAATGACACCCTTTCCGATTTCAGGGGGACCGTGACCCTTACTTCCTTCCGTATGGATGAAAACCGGACAGACAGGCAGGCGGAGATTCCGGTTTCCCTTTTGAAGGATACTTCCGGGGTTCTGACCAATCTGGATTTTTGGGGGCCGGTTCACTGGCATACGGTACTTCATGCCTGTTTAAAGGATGAGCGTGGGGAGGCGCTTTTTACCACCACGGCTTTTCTGAAGCAGGAAAATATGCTTGCGTTTCCGGATGCCATACTTACTCTTACCGTTGAGGGTGACAGCGTAACTGTCAGTACGGATCGTTTCGCAAGATGCGTGGAACTGTCAGCCGGAGAGGATGGTGAAGCTTTCGGCTGGGTTTTTGAGGATAATTTCTTTGATCTCCTGCCCTTTGAAACGAAGAGAGTTGGCATAATAAGAAAGGGGGAAGGAAGCTGCGTCCGTGCTAAGGCACAGTATGGCAGCACCTTCACAGTATGTGAGTTACCGGTGGTGGGAAAGGGGAATACAAATGCATAAAAAAATAAATGCGTTCAGGCTGTGCAAAACCAGGAAAGGAGCTGAAAATCTGGCGGGTTATCTGTTTCTGCTTCCCAGCCTTACAGGATTTTTAGGGTTCATATTCCTTCCCATGCTTTTTTCCCTCTTTTTAAGCTTTACCAAATGGTCTTTTATTTCGGGCTTTGCAGGGATGGAGTGGAAGGGGGCGGCTAATTTCACAGCGTTGTTCCAGGATATAAAATTCATTGCGTCCCTGAAAAACACCTTCCTGTATACCCTTTATACAGTGCCGGTATCCCTGCTTTTAGGTTTCGCGGCGGCGGTGATTATCCATGACTTTACTTATGGAAAGACGTTCCTGAAAATCAGTATTTTTCTTCCTTATATTTCAAGCCTGGTGGCTGTCTCCGTGGTCTGGAAGGTTATTTTACATCCGGCATCCGGACCCGTTAATCAGTTCCTGTCTGCATTGGGGGTTACCAGTCTGCCGGGATGGTTCGGAAGCAGTAAGTGGGCCTTGATAGGTATTGCAATAGAAACGGTATGGATACAGATTGGTTACAATGTCGTCCTCTATATGGCCGGATTCACCGGCATCAGCAGGGAATTGTATGATGCTGCCGCTATAGACGGCTGCAATGCCTGGCAGAAAATCAGATATATTACCATACCGGGAGTGGCGCCCACCACGTTCTTCCTGACAATTATGGCAATGATCAGTTCTTTCAAGGTATTTGATCAGGTCAGTGTTATCACCCAGGGAGGGCCGGGAGATTCCACTATGGTTCTGGCCTATTACATTTATCAAAAAGCATTTACCTATTATGATATGGGTTATGCCAGCGCTATGGCCTGGGTTTTGTTCTCCATCATCCTGGTAATTACTTTGATCCAATGGAAATTTGGAAATAAGAATGATGCAGATTAACGGAAGGCAGCAGGAGGGTTTACGGATGGAAAAAAAGAAAACAATTATTATACGCATATGCTTTACCGTTATAATCGGCATTCTGGCGCTGACGATGATTCTGCCGCTGTTGTGGATGATTTCCACCTCCTTCAAAATTGAAGGGGAGGTGTTTGAGTTCCCAATCAGATTTATACCGCGGACACCAGATCTTATGAACTATTGGGAGGCGTGGAACGGCTCTTTTGATTTTCCCCTTTATTATCTGAATACGATTAAAATATCCGTCCTGTCCACGCTGCTGCAGGTGGCGGTATCGGCCATGGCGGCGTATGCTTTTGCGAAGATCACATTTAAATTCAGCGGTGTTATCTTTATGGTATATCTGAGCACCATGATGATTCCCTCCCAGGTTACCCTGATTCCCTGTTTTATGATTTTTAAGGAGGCAGGTCTGATGGACACACATTTGGGGCTGGTTATCCTGACTTCATTCAGTGTATACGGTGTATTCCTGCTGAAGCAGTTTATGGGAGCCATATCCGGTGAACTTTCCGAGGCGGCGATCATTGACGGAGCAGGACATATGCAGATCTTCACCCGTATCATACTGCCCATATCCAAGCCGTCCCTGGTGACGCTGGCTATGCTCAAGTTTATCTGGACGTGGAATGATTATATGAATCCCCTGATTTTTCTCAATACCACCAGCAAATTTACACTTCAGCTGGGTATGAGGAGTTTCAGTTCGGAATACGGAAACCAGTATGGACCCACTATGGCAGCAGCTGTCCTTTCCATTATGCCGCTGATGCTTCTGTTCCTTATTTGCCAGAAAAATGTCATAGAGGGAATTACCATAGGGGCGGTAAAAGAATGAGGGTTTTAATAAAATAATATATATACAAGGAGGCTCATTTTATGAGAAAATGGAAACAGCTTTTATCAATCACAATGGCAGCTTTGCTCACGGCAGGACTGTGCGCTTGCGGAAGAGGCGGGGAGACTGCGCAGGAGGCGCCGGCAGTTGAGACCCCGGAGACAGGAATGCAGACGGCAGAAAATGGGGAACCGGAGACAATTACCCTGAGATTTTTTAACAATGAACCGACTCTGACAGAAAAGCTGAACGAGATTAACGCAGAGTATACCAGAAGAAATCCTCATGTACAGATTGAAATTGTGGATGTTCCCGGAGCGGACTACTACACCAAGGTTGACACGACAATCCTTTCCGGGGAACAGCTTGACATCTGTTTCTTTAATGTAAAGTTTGATTATGCATCCAGAGCTGCCCAGGGGGAATTCTATCCTATGGATGATTTCATAAAGGCGGAAGGGGTTTCTTCCGTAACGGATCTGTATACCATAGATTCTTCTGTGGAGGACGGAAAGGTGTACGGCCTTCCGGGAGATGTCAAGGAGTATGTAATCTGGATAAACAAGGATGATCTGGAAAAGGCGGGACTGGAGGTTCCTTCCCTGAACTGGACCTGGGAGGACTTCGAAGAATATGCCCGGAAGCTGACCTGGGGGGAAGGTCCGGATAAGCATTACGGTGCCATGTTCTATACCTATGATCATTATAATGTACTTACCGCCTACAACAGGCTGGACGGCAATCCGTATCTGAATAAAGACGGCACCCTGAATCTGGATGACCCTTCCTTCCGCGAATCCCTGGAATTGCGTTACCGCATGGAGCAGGTAGATCAGTGTGCCATGCCGCTGTCTGAGGTGCTTGCCACCAACCTGGATTTCAGGACTGCATTTTTCAGCGGAAAGTGCAGTATGATTCTGATGGCTACCAATATCATCCCGCAGACGGCAGACCTGGAGAATTATCCTCATACTTTTACAACTACTTATGCATCCTTCCCCATGCCCGCTGACGGACGTACCGGATATGCCTATGCGGACAACCGTTTCTACTGCATTGGTGCCACTACCGTGAATGCTGAAGAATCCTACAAGTATCTGCGCTATCTGACTACTGAAGGGATCCCCATGAAGGGTGTTACCTTTACTGCGGATAAGAATAACCAGACCGGCATCGGGGATGTAGTGGATCTGATGACCGCTGAGAATCCGGAATTATTTGATAAGGAACAGCTTCTGACCGTTCTGAACAATCCGGATCTGAAAAATAATTTCTGGGAATATGTCCCCAGTTATACCGGGGAAATCGTAAACCTCTATAAGGCACAGGCGGAAAAGGCGGTTATGGGTGAGATTCCTTTTGATAAAGCGCTGGAGACGGCAGCCCAGCAGTGCCAGCAGGTGATTGACAACAATAAGTGACGGGCTGATAAGCTTCGGCTTCAGCCACAGGCGTGCAGGAAGCGCGCAGATGGGAGGAATGATGGAAATAAGAAAATTCGGAAAAACCGGCTGTGAAATCACAGCACTGGGGTTCGGGGGAATGGAGCTGCTGTACCTGGATGAAAAAAGTGCGGTCCGTCTCCTTAACGAAGTTCTGGATCAGGGTATTACCTACGTGGATACCTCACCGGAATATGCCAAGAGTGAATATTATATCGGCAAGGCGATTGCAGGACGCAGAGAGGAATACGTGCTGGCTACCAAATGCGGTGACAACATGACGGGAAGAGGTCCCCTTTATTCTTTTGACAGGGAAACCATCATGGGTAATATTGATGAAAGCCTGCGCCTTCTGAAAACGGATCACGTGGATATCCTTCAGCTTCACGGTGTCATCCCCGCTGATTTCCCGGAGGGAAAATGGGAAGAAACCATGGAGGTCCTGGAAGAAATCCGCCGTTCGGGCAAAGCGCTGCATCTGGGGCTTACCGTATGCAATAAGGGTCCCGGTATGTATGGTTTTCCTGCAGGCTATGGATATCATTCCATACTGCCCTTTGCTTCCGATCCGCGGATAGAAGTTATACAGCTTGTTTACGGAGGGCTTACCAGGCTGAGCGAAAATGTGATTCAGGAGGCCTGTGACCGTTACGGCACCGGAATCGTTGCCAGAGGCATCCTGAAGCGGTACGATGATTCTTATCCGGCTAAGCTTGCCGCGGCACGGCTTTCTGAGCTGTGTGAAGAAGGGGAAAGTGAGAATGACTTCCTGATCCGTTATTCCCTCAGCCACCCGGGGCTGGCATGTGTGCTTGCCGGTACAAAGAACATAGATCATTTAAGGAGGAATGTCCGGATGGCGGAAAAAGGAAAACTGCCGGATGAGGTGTATCAGGAAGCAAAGAGGAGGCTGACTTTCGCAGGAGCAGTTGCAGGGCCTGTGGAGATGGCATGGCAGGAAAGTATAAAAAAATAAATACGTACCTTTGCTCTTGGTGCGCAGGCCGCTTATCTGGTGTCCCTTGCTGAACGTATCATATATAATTATTCAGATGACAAAAGATGACATACTGTTGTCATCTTATGTATGGTATGATAACGGTACAGTAAAGGAAATGAATGGAGGACAAGCAGGATGGGCAGAGCGGCAACAAAGCAGGATTTAATCAGTTCGGCAAAGGAACAATTTGATAACATGTGGGAATTGGCGGATTCCATGACAGAGGAGGAAAAAAGGGCGGCCTTCTGTTTTGAAAAGAGCAGTAAAATGAGGGAAGCGCACTGGACGCGTGACAATAATCTGCGCGACGTCTATATTCATCTCTATGAGTGGCACCAGCTGCTGCTGGATTGGGTGGAAGCGAACCGGAACGGCCAGATGAAACCATTTTTGCCTGAACCATATAATTGGAAAACCTATGGGCAGATGAATGTGGGGTTCTGGAAAAAACATCAGGCCACTACGTATGAAGAAGCAGAAAAACTGCTACGGGACAGCCATGGGAAAGTGATGGATATGATTGCGGAATATTCAAACGAAGAATTGTTTGAAAAGAAGCATTTCTCCTGGACAGGAACCACAAATATGGGTTCCTACTGTATTTCCGCCACATCCAGCCATTATGAATGGGCTGCTAAAAAGATAAAAATGCAGATAAAAGCATTACGGGAAGGGGCATAAGAATTCCTAATAATCTTTAAATTTTACCAGTTTTTATTTGGCGCATGGGATATAGTAAATAAAAGGAACGGAGTGTATCTGCTAAAAGTATGGTGGGACGGCGGAACGGCGTTCAGGCCCGGGAAAGATAATATCCATAAAAGCCAAGAGGAGTGGGAAGTATGGTAACAGCAGCGGAAATTTCGGAATTCTTGCAGAAGGGGAAAGCCAGGATTGTAAAGGATTTGGTGATACAGGCGCTGGAAGAGGGGATGGATGCAAAAGAAATCCTGAATGACGGCCTGGTTGACGGCATGATGCTGGTTGGCACGAAATTTAAGAATGACGAGATATTTGTTCCGGAGGTTCTGGTTGCGGCGAGAGCTATGAATGCGGGACTTACCATAATAGAGCCGAAGCTGGTGGAAATGGGGAATGAGCCGGTGGGAAAGGCGGTTGTGGGGACGGTAAAAGGCGATCTGCATGATATCGGCAAGAATCTGGTGGCTATGATGCTAAGGGGAGCCGGGTTTGAGGTGATCGATGTGGGCGTGGATGCAGATGCGGATGCCTTTATTTCGAAAGCGGAGGAAACGGATGCGGATGTGATCTGTATGTCGGCGCTGCTTACCACGACGATGAACGCTATGGAGGAATGCATCGATAAGCTGAAAGAGCGGGGGCTGCGGGATAAGTATATTGTTATGGTGGGGGGCGCGCCGGTGAACAAAAGTTTTGCCAGCCATATCGGCGCGGATTATTATACGCCGGACGCCGCCACGGCAGCGGAGGTGGCAAAAGCCGCGGTAGAAGAAAAACCTGATAACTGAGACAGGATGGTAACTATTCAGCAGGCAAGCGTATTTACCGTGCGGATCGTAAGAAAATATGGGAAAGGGCAGACAGGCGGACAAGAACAGTCCGCCTGTTTTCTGTACGCCCGGCGGGCGCACGCGCATTAGGATGGTTTCCGGTTCAGGGGATCCATTGTTTACAGAAGAGGGGCGAATAATCGCAGGATACATTGGAAGCAGCGGATGAAAACGGAGCGTTTCCTGCAGTAGTCCAGTCCGATTTCCCGGCATACGGGGAAGGTTTCGGTAAAATCCTTTTTTATGTCCTGAATGGCATCGCAGCCATAGAGGTATACCCCGCATTCAAAATGCAGGTAGAGGGAGCGGTAGTCCATGTTGATGGTGCCCACGACGGCGACCTGATCGTCACAGAGATAGCCTTTTGCGTGGATAAACCCCGGAGTATATTCATAAATACGGACCCCGGAACGGATCAGGGCGGCATAATAGGATTGGGTGAGCAGGAAAACGAGCTTTTTGTCCGGGATGCCGGGAGTAATAATGCGCACATCAATACCTCTTTCCGCCGCCATGCACAATTCCTTCTGCATTTCATTGTCGATAATAAGATAGGGGGTGGTAATATACACATATCGGGAGGCGTTCTTAAGTATATTCATATACACGTTTTCGCCGAGTGTCACATTGTCCAGGGGTGTGTCGGAATAAGGCTGGATATAGCCCTTTTGGGGGCTTGGGAAGGCGGTATTCCCGGTCAGGTACTTTTCACAGGAGATATCGGTGTCCCGGATGAAATTCCACATTTCCAGAAACATGATGGTATGGCTTTTCACCGCATCGCCTTCCAGGCGGATGCCGGTATCCTTCCAGTGTCCGTAGGGATGGGTGATATTAAAATATTCGTCCGCCAGATTAAAGCCTCCGGAGAAGCTGATACGATTATCGATAACGGTTATCTTGCGGTGATCCCTGTGGTTCATGAAAATGTAAAGGAAAGGGACGAGGGGGTTGAAAATGCGGCACTGGATTCCCTGCTGGTTCAGGCGGCGCATGAATTCCGGTTTTACATAACCGATGCTTCCAAAGTCATCATATATAAAACGTACCTCCACGCCTTCGGAAACTTTTTGCAGAAGGACTTTTTCGATCCGGCGGAAGGCTTCCGAATCCTCCACCGCGAAATATTCCATGAAAATAAACTCCCTGGCATTTTCCAGATCTTTCAGGAGCGCCTCCAGGGCCGGTTCCGCCTGGGGATAGTATACGGTTTGTGTGTTGCGGTATACGGGATAGCCGCTGGAACGGCGGATATAGGCTTCCTGGTTATGGATGTATATATTTTCTTCCCGGAGACTCCGGAATATATGCTCATCCTGTTTCAGTTCGGGACTGTATTTTCCTGCCACCTTTTCATAATAGACTTTCGTTCTTTTGGTAATGCCTGTCCGGCCAAACATCAGATACAGGATAATGCCGAACAGGGGGAGGGCGAGGATTACGATGGTCCATACAAGCCTGGCTGCGGAAAATTCACTTTTGGCATTGATCCGCAGAACAACGATAAGTCCGATAATTTCAATGACGGATGCAAACCATACATAGTACTGGTTCAGCTTCCAGACGAGCGCAATGAGCCAGGCAAGCTGGATGAGCAGACAGAGGACGGTAAACAAAACACGTCCGAATATGACCTTCAGAATATTCCTCATAGTATTCCCCCCGGTTTTATCTTATTGGAAGAGCCAATTGTATATAGAATTATTTTATTATAACCGCTTGTGCCGAAAATGTCTATTTATCCCATAAAGGAACTGGGAAAACAGGCCGCAAAATATAACAGTTCAGACAGCCCTTTGTGCCCTGCGGCCTCCCCGAACTGTTATATTTTGCGGGAAGGGCTAAAAACCGGATGACGACAGGGCGGGATTTTGTTATACTGGAAACAATAGACAAACGGAGGTATGAAAGGCGGCATGGGAATGGATGAAGAGCTTAAGGAAATAGAAGCTTTTGCGGACGGAATTCTGCGGAGTTATTTTTGTGAATCGGATGTGGAATTCCTGATTTCCACCTTTGCTGAGGATATTGTCTGGCTGGGGGCCGGGGAAAAGCAGAAGGCAGAGGGAAAGGAGGCTGTGGCGGCCTGTTTCCGGGAAGGGAAAGGGGATCTTGCTCCCTGTGACATGACTGAGGAAAGATATGAAACCCGAAGGCTGGGGGAAAAATTCTTTTTGTGTGAGGGGGACAGCTGGATCCAGCCGAAGAAGGAAACCGGATTGTATTTCAGGACGCATCAGCGGATTACCTTTATTTTTGAACGGACAGAAGAAGGGCTGCGGACGAAGCATATACATAATTCGGTGGATTACTCGGATATTCAGGAGGATGAATTATTCCCTGCCCAGGCGGGCAGAGAAGCATTTGAGAGGCTGAGCCGGATACTGGAGCAGAGGGATCGCCAGATTGAACTGATGCTTTCCCAGCTTCCGGGGGGAATGCTGATATGCGGTGCGGAGTATAATTTCACCGCAAAATGGATAAGTGAATCCCTTTGTTATCTCCTGGGATATGGAGGACCGGATGAATTTGAACGGCTTACCGGCAAATCAGGGCATGGTTATATCCTTGAAGAGGATTATGATACGGTATGGGAAAACATAAGCCAAAAACTGGATCAGGGGGATTCCTACAGTCTGGAGTACCGGGTGATACGTAAGGACGGCAGCGTTTTCTGGGTATCGGATATTGGGAAAAAGGTGCTGGATCTGGACGGGCAGGAAGCGATTTACTGTTTTATTTCAGATATTACCGAACGTAAGCAGAGGCAGATGGAAATGGACGCAGTGAACCAGGAAGTGGGCAGGCAGGCCAGGTTCCTGACTCAGCTCTATAATTCCATGCCCTGCGGCATCCTCCAGTTTACAACGGATCTGCCTCATACCATTGTGAGCCTGAACCGGATGGTGTGGGAGTTTTACGGGTATTCCTCTGAGGCGGATTTCCGCAGTCATATAAGCTCGCCCCTGGAGCTTGTCCTGGCGGAGGACCGGAACCGGGTAAAGGGCATGATAGAGCAGCTCCATCCCATGTCGGGCACGGTGAATTATACCAGGGAGAGCAGGCGGACAGACGGTACGGCCGTCTGGATTAATGTGATTATGGAGAGGCTGGTGAATGCAGACGGAATCGAGATCATCCAGGCATTGTTCACCGATATTACGGAAATCAAAAAGCTTCAGCTTCTTCAGGAACGGCAGCGGCTGATTGAGAACCAGTCCCTGCGCGCGGCCACCTGTACGGCTTATCCCATGATAATGAGTATTAATCTGACCCGGAATACCTATGATTGCTTTATTGAAGAGCAGGAATGCTTTCTCCGGAACAGAAAAGGGGTGTTTGATGAACTGGCGGCGCAATTCCTTTCTGAGGTTTATCCTTCCTACCGGGAAGATTTTGCCGCCTTCTATGACCGGAAATCCATTATCGCACGTTTCCGGGACGGGGAACGGGAATTGTATATGGAAGTACGGGCAAAGGGTACGGACGGGGAATACCATTGGCTTTCCATTCAGATTATTTATGTGGATAATCCGGTGGGAGAAGAGGTTCTCGCCATTGAGCTTGTCAAGCTTCTGGATGCCCAGAGAGCGGAGAAGGCGCGTCAGGAGCAGCTTCTGAGGGATGCGCTGGCGGCGGCAAGGGCGGCCAATGAAGCGAAATCGGATTTCCTGTCCCGCATGAGCCATGATATCCGCACACCCATGAACGCCATTATCGGTATGTCCACAATCGGCCAGCTGAAAAAAGACGATCCTTCCCGGATCCAGGACTGTTTCCACAAAATCGATGCGTCTTCCCGTTATTTGCTTTCTCTTATCAATGATATTCTGGACATGTCCAAAATCGAAACAGGGAAAATGACGATTTCCCGGAAGAAGTTTGATTTTGTGGAGTTTATAGAGGAGATTGTCTCGATTATTTATCCCCAGGCAGTCAACCAGGGCCTGGATTTTGAGCTGCATTATAAGGATCCGATAGAGCATTATTATATCGGGGATGAGCTGCGGCTGAAGCAGATCGTTATGAACCTTCTTTCTAATGCGGTAAAGTTTACGCCGGCCGGGGGACGTGTGGAGGTACAGATACAGGAAGAAAAAAGGACGAACGGCTTCGCATACCTGCGTATGCAGGTATCGGATACGGGAATCGGTATGTCGGAGGCATTTAAAAGCCGTCTGTTCCAGCCATTTGAGCAGGAATCCTCGGAAATGGCCCGGAATAATGTGGGAAGCGGCCTGGGTCTTTCCATCGTATATAATCTGGTGCAGCTTATGGGAGGAAGGATCGAAGTCCGGAGCCGGAAGGAGGAAGGGAGTATTTTCACTGTCCTTCTGCCGCTGGGGGTGATCGATGATGACGAGGATGCGGAGCAGAGGAGAAAGTCCAGGGAGCTGCTGAAGGGCCTTCGGGTGCTGATTGTGGATGATGACGAGATGGTAGGGGAACAGGTTTCCGAAATCCTGGGTGAAATCGGCGGCTGGTCCCTGTGGGTGGATTCCGGCAGGACCGCGGTACGGGAAGTAAAGAAGGCGATGGAGGACGGGCAGCCTTATGATATCGCCATGATTGACTGGATTATGCCGGATATGGACGGGGTGGAAACCACCCGGCAGATCCGTAAGCTTACCGGCCCGGATACGACCATAATTATTATTTCCGCCTATGACTGGAGCTGTATTGAAGAAGAAGCGTGCCGTGCGGGAGCCAATTACTTCATTTCCAAGCCTTTGTTTAAGACAACGATTTATAATACTTTTTCCCATCTGGAGGGATTTCCCGGGAACAGCAGTGAGAAACAAAAGCAGGAGGTGCCGTCGAATTTTCACGGAAAGCACATCCTTCTGGTGGAGGACAACCAGCTGAACCTGGAAATTGCCAAATCCCTCCTGGAAATGTACGGGCTGACGGTGGATTCGGCAGAAAATGGCAGGGAGGCCGTGGATAGGTACCGGGAGATGCCGGAAGGCTATTATTCCGCGGTGCTGATGGATATCCGCATGCCTGTTATGAATGGCCTGGAAGCTTCCAGGGCCATCCGGGCTTCGGAAAAAAAGGATGCGCGGACAATACCTGTATTGGCTATGACAGCCAATGCCTTTGACGAGGATCGTATTCTGGCAAAGGAGGCGGGGATGACGGGGTATTTGGTGAAGCCGCTGGATATGGGGCTTCTTGTGGAGGAACTGAGGAAGCTGTAACAAAGGTGAAGGCCCGGGAAGGGCGGAAGGCAAAAAGCGGCAGTGCGCCAGACAAAGGGGGTGTTTGGCGCGCTGCCTTTTAAAATGAATTTTGCTGCCATAATCCGGAAGGGGATAGGGACAATCGCTCTCAGGTGTTTGTCCCCTTCAGGTATTGGAGCGCGTTGTTGTAGCAGATATTTTGGATGGTTTTTCCAAGGTAATCGATATGGCAGGGGTATTCGCCGTCTTCTACCCATTGACCGATTTTATTGCAGAGGATTCTCCGGTAGTATTCGTGCCTTGGGAAGGAGAGGAAGCTTCTGGAGTCTGTGAGCATGCCTATGCTTACCGGCAGGAGGCTCAGGGAGGAAAGAACCTCCAGCTGGGCTTCCATGCCGCGTTTGTTGTCGCAGAACCACCAGGCTGTCCCGAACTGGACTTTCCCGCGGCAGGGTGCGGACTGGAAATTGCCGCACATGGCGGCGAGCATTTCGTAGTCGCGCTGGTTCAGGCAGTAGAGGATTGTTTTGGGTAATTCCCCGGTACAGTCCATGGAGTTCAGGAGGGCGGAAAGTTCGCCGGCATAGGTGAAGTCGTCGATGCTGTCAAATCCGGTGTCAGGGCCAAGGCATTGCAGCATACGGCCGGCATTGTTGCGCAGGGCGCCGATATGAAGCTGCATGGCGATGCCGCGGGCGGCGTACTGTTTCCCCAGGAAAGTGAGTACGTTCCCCTGGAAGCAGCGGCGTTCCTCCAGGGAAAGGCAGCTGCCGGACATACGTTTTTCAAAAATAGCCTGAGCCTGTTCGTCGGCGGCGGGAGCGTAGATGCAGCCCTCCAGGCTGTGATCGGAAAGCAGGCAGCCGGCTTCCCGGATAAAGAAATCCAGGCGGGAGGTCAGGGCTTCCTTCAGGTCGGACAGGCATCCGATGGGGTGTCCCCATGTTTTTGCGAGGGCATCCAGGTACCGGGGGTAGTCCTCTTTTCCTATAAGGTAGGCTTTGTCGGGGCGGAAGGTTGGAAGGACCTCTACGGAAAAACCTTCTTTTTTCAGAAGGCGGTGGTAATGCAAGTCCTCGCAGGGATCGTTGGTGGTACAAAGGCTCTTGACATTCTGCTTTTTCAGGAGGTTCCGTACGGAAAAATCCGGGGAGGAGAGCCTGCTGTTGCAGCTGTCCCAGATTTCTTTGCAGGTACCAGGGGAAAGGGGCAGTGTGATGTCAAAATAGCGCTGCAGCTCCAAGTGCGTCCAATGGTAAAGCGGGTTGCCGATAGCCCCTTCTATGGTTTCCGCCCAGGCACAGAAGCGCCGGTAATCCTGTTCTTCGCTTTCGGAAGGGGACAGCTCACCGCAGGGACCGGTGATGAGTTCTTCAGGGAATCCGGCTGTGCGCATCGCCCGCCATTTATAGTGGTCGCCGTAAAGCCACGCCCGGGTGATGTTGGAAAAGCGGATGTCGTCATAGATTTCCCGGGCGCTGAGGTGGTTGTGGTAATCAAAGACAGGCATTTGTTCTGCGTAAGAGTGATAAAGCGTGCGGGCTGTCTCATTGGTCAGAAGGAAATCCTGGTTCATGAAGGTTTTCATGGGTTATTCTCCTATCCTGGTTATCCCAGATATTTTTTCAGGGTGTGTTCCACCGCTCCGTTGCCTGCGCAAAGCTGGCGGAAATAATCGGTTACCCGATCGGCAAGGCCGGCTTCGATTAAGTCCACGCCCCATATCCTGCTGTCGGAAAGGAGGGGATTCAGGCCGGAGAGATCTTCGGGCAGTTCGCCCGGACGGAAGGAGGCTACAAAGGGGCGGACCGTATCCAGGAGGGGATCGGAGGAAAGCGTAAAAGGTGTGCCCTTATCGTCTGTCGCCATGAGATAGCGAAGCCAGCCTGCAAAAACAAGAGGAATGATGCGCAGGCTGTCCGGGGAGAGGGAAGGGGATTCCTGATAGGCTTTGATAGTCTCTCCGAAACGGACAGGGAGCTTCTGGGAAGTATCTGTTGCGATCCGCTGGGGGGTATCCGGCATAAAGGGGTTGGGGATACGCTTGGTGACAACCTCGTCAATAAATTGTTTCGGATCCAGGATGCCCGGGTCTGCCACAACGGGAAGTCCTTCCTGGTAGCCGATGGTCTCCACCATTTTTTTAAGCATTGGGTTTTTCATCTCATCGGCAATGAGGGTATAGCCCAGGAGACACCCGTATATGGCAAGGGCGGTATGAAGGGGGTTCAGACAGGTGCATACCTTCATTTTTTCCACCTTATCCACGGTTTCCCGGGTGGTATAGATGATACCGCACTCATCCAGCGGAAGCTTTCCGTTGGGAAAGGCGTCTTCAATGATGAGGTACTGGCACTCCTCCGCGTTTACAAAAGGGGCAACATAGGTGTTTTTGGAGGTAATTACCGGTTCCAAATCGTCGATCCTGTCTTTTTCCAGCATGGCCTTTACCGCTGCGTCAGGACGGGGGGTTATTTTATCGATCATGGTCCAGGGAAAGGTGACCTTGCTTGTGTCATTGACATAGGCGCAGAAGCCGGGAGAAATGAGTCCGTTTTCTTCCCAGGCTTTCGCAAAAGATGAGGCTGCGGCGTACAGCTTATCCCCGTTATGGGAGCAGTTATCCATGCTTACCATGGCAAGGGGGAGCGCTCCATGGAGGAAGCGTTCATAAAGAAGGGAGACTACTTTGCCGAGGTAGCTTTTGGGAGCTGCGGGTCCGGATTGGAAATCGGAAGCGATATCCGGGAGAAGCTTTTTCTTGCCATCCACCAGGCTGTAGCCTTTTTCGGTGATGGTAAAGCTCGCCATTTTCAGGGAAGGAGCGCAGAAAATCTCTTTCAGACGTCCGTACTCTTCCTCATCCCCGCTGTCCAGGATCATGGATTCCACGATACTGCCCACAACCGTTTTTTCCATGCTTCCATCGGCCTTAAGGGTTACGAGGATGCCCAGATTGTCATGGGGGCGGTACATTTTTTCGATAATTTCATAATCATAGCCTTCCGCGGCGATGAGGCCGGTAGAAAGGATGCCCTTGTTAAGAAGGCATTGGGCCACGTTGGCCTGAAAAGCGCGGAAAATATTTCCTGCGCCGAAATGGATCCATTCCGGTGCGGTGCGGGTCTTTTGGGTCACGGCCGGGATATCAAACCGGGGCAGGTCATAACCTGCAGCCTGCCAGCATTCCTGATTGCTGATACCATTTTTGCTTAATTCCATAATCGTTGTCCTTTCTGATCGGAAACCGGGTAATTTCGTGATTTAAACTTCACAGGTGCCAGACAGCCCTCCGCCGGCTGTCTGCGGGGCGCTGCCATTATCTGCCGCCGTGGGATTTTACGATGGCCTCCCAGAGGCCGTTCAGGTATGCGGCGCCCAGGGCCCTGTCATAGAGGCCGTAGCCGGGCATTGCCACCTCATCCCAAATCATACGGCCGTGATCCGGACGGATGGGGCCTTCAAAACCAATGTCATAGAGTGCCCTCATGATTTCATACATATCGAAGGTCCCGTCGGAGGAAAGATGGGCGGATTCTTCGAAATCCGTGGGGCTGTTGAACTTGAGGTTGCGGACATGTGCAAAATGGATCCTGCCCTTAAGGGAACGGATCATGCCGGGCAGATCATTTTCCAGATTCGTGCCATAGGAACCGGAACAGAAGGTGACGCCGTTATGCGGGTTATCCACCATCTTCATCATGCGCAGGATGTTTTCTTTATTGATGATGATCCGGGGCAGGCCGAAAACGCTCCATGCGGGGTCATCCGGATGGATAGCCATATTGATGTCGTATTTGTCACAGGTGGGCATAATGCGTTCCAGGAAATAGCGCAGGTTGGCAAAAAGCGTTTCCTCATCTATCTTTTCATACATGGCGAAAAGGTCTTTGATCTTTTCCATGCGTTCCGGCTCCCATCCGGGCATGATGCTGCCGTTGGTATCCGCGGAAATGGAAGCGAACATATCCTCTGGATTCAGTTTGTCCACTGCTTCCTGCGTATATGCAAGTACGGTGGAACCATCGGGGCGTACGCGGGCAAGTTCCGTCCTGGTCCAGTCAAAAACAGGCATAAAATTATAGCATACCATGTGGATGTCCGCTTTTCCCAGGTTTTCCAGCGTGGTAATGTAGTTGTCGATATAGGTGTCCCTGTCCGGGGCTCCGGTTTTAATGGCATCGTGGATATTTACGCTTTCAATGCCGGCAAGCTGAAGGCCTGCGTCTTCAATTTCTTTTTTGAGGGCGAGAATGTCCTCAAGTGTCCAGGCCTCGCCGGGCACGGAATCATAGAGCGTGGAGATGACTCCGGTTACGCCGGGAATCTGGCGGATTTGTTTCAGGGTAACGGTATCGAATTTGCTTCCGTACCATCGTAAGGTCATTTGCATGGCTGGATCCTCTCTTTCTTTGTGGTGGGGGGTATGGCGGTTGCTTTTCCGTGGATTATTGCCTGTAACATATGTTGCAGGCAACGGTGGCAAACAGTTATGTTACAGTCATTATAAGGGATATAAAAATGCTTGAAAACTTTATTTATTGCTTGAAATCATGCATAAATTGCTATAGACTTTTAAAGAATGGGGAGGGGATGAGGGATGGGTACGATCCGGACGAAGTATATGAGCGGCGAGGATGAGCGGCAGGTAATGATAGCGGAGGATTTCGAGATCTATGAAAAACACGGGGCTCCTACAGGGGCCACGAGGCTTCATTATCATGATTTTTATGAGGTTATTTATGTGATGGAGGGGGAATTTTCCAGTCTGGTGGATAACAGGACCTATAATCTGAAACGGGGGGATTTCCTTCTTATCGGCAGGAATGTGATGCATAATTATCATTATGTGGAAGGGAAGCATGAGAAGTCACGGCGGATCGTGCTGTGGATCAGCAGGGGGATGCTGGATCGGCTTTCGGATGGGGAGCAGAATCTGTGCGGATGTTTTACGGCACGAAGGGACTGCGCGTATCATTTTCCGGTGCGTTATGAGGAGATTCTTAAGAGTACTCTGGTGAAGGCGGCTATGACGGAGATTCCGGACTTGGAAGGGGCGGAGGGGAAGCGCCTGTTTGACAAGGCGCAGCTGATCCTGTTTTTTGTATATCTGAATGAGCTTTGTTCCCGGGATTCCTTTTATTTTACCAAGGAGGAGAGCATCCATCACGAGCTGGTGCAGCGGGTGAACGAATATATGGAAGCGCATATGACGGAAACGATACGGGTGGAGGATCTGGCGGCGTGTGTGCATATGAGTAAATATTATTTTCTGCGGCGTTTTAAGGAGCTTACGGGGATGACGGTCCACAGTTACCTGAATAATAAGAGGCTGATGCGTTCCTGTGAAGGGCTGAAGGAGGGCATGACCATAGGAGAAGTCTGGGAGAAATGCGGGTTTGCGGATTATTCTTCTTTTTTACGGAATTTCCGAAAAGAATACGGAATGTCGCCTACCAGTTACCGGGCTTATCTGGAGAAAAAATAGGATTATACACGCAGGCTCCGCAGGTGGAGAGCCCTTTGGCACCTGGGAAGTTTGGGGTATATGATAAAAAATGGGAAGAATTAGACATATTTTATAAGAAAGGGAATAAAAAATGGACAACATTCATACTTTTACATGGACAAGGCTTATGTTACAATAAAAGCTAAGGCATTTCAGCAAGTAACGGATGGAATAAAACACGGCAACCATTTTCAGGAACAGGAAAACAGAATAAATATGAAGCAGGAACAGAATAAAAACACCGATCCCCGGAAAAAGGGGGAACGGTCTCATAAACAAAAGAAAGCAATAGGAAACAAGGTGGTGGGAATCTATCTTGCGGTACTATTGCTTATTTTGGGGGTATTGGGAACTGCCATATTTGTCGTATATCAGAGTGAAAATATCAGCAGACAGGTGGCCGGGATTTTTGAAGGAACGGGACAAGTCCTTCCGGAGGGGGAGAACATTCCCCGGGAGGAAGAGCGGACAGAGGCGGATACGGCGGGAAACGGGGAAGATGAGAGCGGAGTGACGGTCCTTTCCTGTGAGGTGCTTCCTGACGGGACACAGTTTTCATTGAAAGGGGAAACCAAAGGGGTTCCGGACAGCGATGACAGGTATCTGTATCTGCTGGAAATGGATACCTATGAGGATACGATACCGGAGGATGCGTCGTATATTGCGCGTACGGAGAAAAAAAACAGATTCATGCTGAAGGCGGATATCCTGGAGAATACGGCGGAGAGCCGTGTGTATTCCAAATTTGTCGTAGCGGTGAAGAAGGACGGGAAATATGTGGCGCTGAGCACACCCCATTACATAACGAATCCGGAGGCGCTGGCGGGCTATTCGGAACCTTATCCGGAGTCGGAGTCCATAAAAGGGCTGCTGGTGGATCCCCAGAAGCTGGGGACATCCGAGCTGGATGATCTGGGAGTGAAGCAGGCCGCCTACAACATCCCCATAGCAAGGCTTCTGGGGCCGAGCACGCACAGCAATTATCCCACCATCATCTATAATTATAACGGAAAGGATTACACCTTAAACGGCCATGTGGTTTCCGAATATGATTATGTTTTTAAAACCCTGACGGATAAGGGGATTGTGATTACGGCCATTCTGCTGAACAATAAGTCGGATGCCTATCCCCAGCTCATCCATCCGCTTTCCCGGGGAGGGAACGCGTATTATTATGCATTCAATGCGGCGGAGGAGAGCGGAACGGATTATCTGGAGGCGGTGGCCGCCTTTCTTGCGGAAAGATACCGGGATGAAGAACACGGCATTGTGATGAACTGGATAATCGGGAATGAAGTGAATGTACGGTCTACCTGGAATTATATGAAGTATGTGGATATTCATACCTATGCCAGGGAATATGCCCGGGCGGTCAGGCTGTTTTATAACGGAATCAAAAGCTTTAACGCCAATGCCAGAATTTATATTTCCCTGGATCAGCAATGGAACAGGAACCTAAGCTCCGATGCCAGTTATGATTCCAGGGATTTGATGGATGCTTTCAATGCAATTATTAAGGAAGAAGGGAATATTCAGTGGGGCCTGGCCCATCATCCGTATTCCTACCCCATGACCTGGCCGAAGTTCTGGGAACTTAGCGGGGAAGCGGGGGAGATGGTGCAGGAATCGGAGGATACCTCCATGGTTACCATATATAACATCGATGTGGTTACGGATTATCTGCAGAAGGAGGAATACCTGATGCCGGATGGTGAGGTCCGTTCGGTAATCCTGAGCGAGATGGGCTTTACCTCCACCTATGGGGAGGACGTGCAGGCGGCGGCTTTTGCCTATGCTTATTATATTGCGGAAAACAACCAGCACATAGATTCCATGCTTCTTTCCAGGGAGACGGATGACGCCAGTGAGGTGGCGCAGGGGCTTGCCCTGGGGATTTCCTACCAGAATGGGCGGCGCAAATACATATACAATACGTTCAAATATATAGATACGGATGAAAAAGAAGCCTACACGGAATTTGCAAAGTCTTATATTGGCATCCGTGAGTGGGATGAGGTCATTGTAAAACAGTGAGAAACGGGTAAGAAACCGGCACTCCTGAATTACTTACTTTCTTACGTCCGGCGCAGCAGGTGCGACGGCCTGCCTGAATAGTTACCTGTGTTTATTCCTTTTCCGGAATCAGCGACAGAAAATAGGCAAGCAGAAGGCTGCCGTCCGGGGTGTCGTCCCGCCGGTGGGAAAAACACATGCGTTCGGGATGCCATTGGACGCCCAGGATAGGCAGGAATCCGTGGACAATAGCTTCCGTTACGTTGTCGGGAGCATACTGGATGACGGAAAGCCCTTTTCCGGGAGAGCCGATTCCCTGGTGATGGGCGCTGTTTACGGAAAAATTTCTTCCGTAGAGCCTGCTCAGAAAGGTGCCGGGCAGGGCGTGGCTGGGATGGACCTGATCCTTGCCGGTATATTGGTGCAGGGTGTTGGTGGGGAGATCCTGGATGATGCCGCCGCCGAAAAAGATATTGATAACCTGCATTCCCTTGCAGATACCCAGAACCGGGCGGCCGGATCGTACAAAGGCGTCCAGCATGGCAAGCTGCTGTCTGTCCAGCACAGGGTCGATTACACGGGAGCCGTGATCCGTCTCCCCGAACAGGACAGGATCAATATCCCCGCCGCCTGGAAGAAGCAGGGCGTCAAAGGAACCGGACTGGGTTACGTCGGTAAGGGTGGTGCAGGAGGCCCCCAGCTGTGTGAGGGCGTTATGGTAATTGTCCGTATTGCCGGGAAGGCCGGCGACCGCTATTTTTTTCATGTCTGAAACCTTTCTGGTGGAGGATTTGGGCGCGTATGTATTTATTATATGCCGCGGGTGCAAAATTGCATCCTTTTTTTATTCCCGCAGCCGTCTGACTTTGACAAAAAATTAACTTTTTTCGTTTGCAATATTACGGTATTCAAACAAAAAAAGTTGTGTTATACTATTGTCGGATAGTAAATGCGGCAGGACTTTTTGGGGGGAAAGAAGTGCTGCAATACGGCAGGAAACACAACAAATATTGAGAAAAGGAAGTGGGGTTACCATAGGAATGAAGCAATACGAAGTCAGTGAAGAATACCGTACCGGAAACGAAACTATCGATCAGCAGCATGCGAGGATGCTGGATCACACGCAGAGAGCCTATCAGCTTTTTACCGATGAGAATATGCTGTTTAAGTGTGCCGACATCAACAAAATCCTGGAGGGCCTGAGCTTTCATACGGCGGCGCATTTTGCATATGAAGAAGAGTATATGCGTGAAATAGGATTTGACCAGCTGGAAGAACATATAAAACGTCATGAGGCGTTCAGCAGAAAATTACAGGAATTTATCGACCGGGTGCCCAGGCTGTCCCTGGATACGCAGGATGAAATGCTGGGAGAGGTTTTTGAGTACCTGCAGGAGTGGTGGAAGGTACACATTACCCAGGAGGATATGAAGTACGTGGAATTTGCGGAAAAACGCGGCTGCTCCGACCGGTCTGAACCGTTACCGCATCCGGCCAATTAAACCGTTTCAAGGCAGGCAGGATGCCAGCGGCCGTTGCGTTTGTTCACGGTCCTGCCAGTAAATACGCAGAGCTGTTTGGACTGTTACCCAAAATCACCGGACGGCAGCACCGTGACACAGGACGGCGCTGCCGTCCTGCTGCGTCAGCCGGAGAAGAGGAGAGAAGGCAAAGATGGAAGAAAATTGGGAAAAACTGAAAGAAATAATAGAAAAGACGGATAATATTGTATTTTTCGGAGGGGCGGGCGTGTCCACGGAAAGCGGGATTCCCGATTTCCGGAGTGTGGACGGGTTATATAACCAGAAATACGAATATCCGCCGGAAACCATTCTGAGCCATACGTTTTACCGGAGAAACCCGGAGGAATTTTTCCGGTTCTACCGGGACAAGATGCTCTGTCCGGATGCATTGCCCAACGCTGCCCACAGGAAGCTGGCGCAGTGGGAGCAGGAAGGGAAGCTTAAAGCGGTGGTGACCCAGAATATTGACGGCCTGCATCAGCAGGCCGGAAGCAAAAACGTGCTGGAGCTTCATGGAAGCGTATTGCGTAATTATTGTGAAAGCTGCCGCAGGTTTTATGATGTTTCGTATATCCTCCATTCCCACGGTGTGCCCAAATGCAGCTGCGGAGGCTGTATCAAGCCGGATGTGGTGCTGTATGAAGAGGGGCTGGACAATGGGATCCTCACCCGGGCTGTGGAATATATCAGCCGGGCGGACGTGCTGCTTATCGGCGGGACTTCCCTCGCAGTATATCCTGCGGCAGGCCTGATCGACTATTACCGTGGAAACAAGCTGGTGCTGATCAACAAAACGCCTACCCCAAGGGATAAAGAGGCGGATCTTGTGGTCCAGGGCAGTATCGGGGAAATTTTAGCAAGGCTGTAATGAACAGGAGTGACGGAAATGGATATCCAGGTTGGAAATATCGTAAAGTTGAAAAAGCAGCATCCCTGCGGCAGCAGGGAATGGGAGGTCCTGCGCATCGGGGCGGATTTCCGGCTGAAATGCATGGGCTGCGGCCACCAGATTATGGTCCCAAGGAAGCTTGTGGAAAAAAACGTCAGGGAAATCCGAGAAAAGGCTTGAAACTACAGGATTTTTGTGGTATTATTTTACTCCGTGATATATAAATTTCCTTGCTCCCGAAAAGGGGGCCAGAGACCAAAAGGAGGTAACTAGCATGAGCAAATATGAATTAACATTTGTTGTGAATGCGAAAATCGAAGACGACGAAAGAGCGGCAGTTGTTGACAAATGCAAGGCTCTGATCGAAAGATTCGGCGGCACAATTACAAACGTTGATGAGTGGGGTAAGAGAAGACTGGCTTACGAAATCCAGAAAATGAAAGAAGGCTTCTATTACATCGTTCAGTTCGACGCACCGACTTCCGCACCTGCGGAAATCGAAAGCCGTATTCGCATTATGGACAACGTTATGAGATATTTAGTTGTGAAGCGCGAAGAAGCATAATCAGGCGCTTTCCTGAATGTGTACTGAGGATGCATTCGCAGTACAGGAGGTAATATGAATAAAGTAATTCTTATGGGACGTTTGACAAGGGATCCTGAAGTGAGATATTCCCAGGGAGAGAGCGCAACGGCAATTGCCAGATATACCCTGGCGGTGGACAGAAGGTTCAACCGCAATAATGACGAGAACTCAGCTGATTTTATCGGATGCGTGGCATTCGGAAGAAGCGCTGAATTTGCAGAGAAATATCTGCGCAAAGGGACAAAGGTCGTTGTAACAGGACGTATTCAGACTGGCAGCTACACGAACAAGGATGGTGTGAAGGTTTACACCACGGATGTTGTTGTGGAAGACCAGGAGTTTGCTGAAAGCAAGAACGCTGCGGCCAGTAACGACGGGGGTTATTCCGCACCGGTATCCAGGCCTGAACCCAGCGCACCCGGCGATGGTTTCATGAATATTCCCGACGGAATTGACGAGGAACTGCCGTTTAATTAATGTGATTTTCAGATAGGAGGCAATACTATGGCTTTTAATAGAGCAGAGAGATCTGATTCTCCGATGAAGAGAAGAGGCGGTATGCGCAGAAGAAAGAAAGTCTGCGTATTCTGCGGAAAAGATAATACGATCGATTACAAGGATGTAAATAAATTAAAAAGATATGTTTCCGAAAGAGGGAAAATCCTCCCCAGAAGAATCACCGGAAACTGTGCAAAGCATCAGAGAGCGCTTACCGTTGCTATCAAGCGCGCAAGGCATCTTGCCTTGATGCCTTACGTAGCGGACTAAGTAGTGCGGCAAGGTGCCTTTGCACCACTGCCCTGATGCCTTATGTGGCAGAATATGTAAAAGCCGGACTGGCTGTCCTGATGGACGGCCGGTCTTTTTTTGTCAGGAAACGGAAAAAACACAGATTTACCGTCGCTCTTCAACCCGATGAAAAGTGTGGCAATCCTTACTGAAAAATGGTATAATATCAAAGATATGTATTTCCGGGCCGTGGTCCGGGATATGATAAGCATATGTAACTGTGAAGGTATGGAACCGGTACAGGCATATAGTGTTCAGGCGATGGAGGTCCGGGCGGTGCAGACTTGGGCCGGCTCGTACTACGGATGAGGATAGGTATGAAGAAAAGAGTCAGACTAAAGGGAAGGCTGAAGATATATATGCAGATTTCCATGTATCTTGGCCTTTTGCTTTTATTAGTGGATATTGGAATTTATTTTCTGGATAAGCGGGCAGGGTTTCTCATCACCTGTTTTCTTGTGTTCTACTTTGCAATGATTCTGTATCTGATGCTGTATAACAGGCCCATTATCATTAATGAGCTGGTCAGTTTTGCCACGCAGTACGGGCAGATACAGAAGGAGCTGCTTCGGGAGCTTTCAATCCCTTACGCTTTATTGGACGAAGACGGAAAGATAGTATGGAATAATAATGCATTCGGCAGGGCGATACATAATGAGAAAGCCCAGCGCAGATCCGTTACTTCCTTTTTCTCTTCAGTGACTAAGGACAGGCTGCCTTCGGAAGAGGAAGGCATTGCAGAATTTGAAATTTCCTATGAGGAAAGCGAATACATTGCCAAATTCACCAGGATATCCCTGCGGGAAATGGCGGATGACAGCGATATAATCGGGGAAGAGGACTATAAGGGATGCCTGTATGCCATGTATCTTTTTGATGAGACGGCATTGAAAATCGCCCTTCGGGAAAATGATGACCAGTCTTTGGCTGTAGGCATGATTTATCTGGATAATTATGAGGAAGCGCTGGAAAGCGTGGAAGAGGTAAGGCGCTCCCTTCTGATGGCCCTCATTGACAGAAAAGTAAATAAGTACATTTCCGGTTTTGACGGAATCTGCAAGAAGATAGAAAAGGACAAGTATCTGGCGGTGCTGCGCAAGAAAGCGGTGTCCCAGATGAGTGAAAAGCGTTTTGAACTGCTGGAGGATGTGAAAACCGTAAACATCGGAAATGAGATGGCGGTCACCATCAGTATCGGCGTGGGGCTGGACGGACTGAGCTATTCCCAGAATTACGAATTTGCCAGGACAGCCATTGACCTGGCGCTGGGACGGGGAGGCGACCAGGGGGTGGTAAAGACACCCGAGCAGATCAGCTATTACGGCGGAAAGAGCCAGCAGGTGGAGAAAAATACCCGCGTAAAGGCCCGTGTAAAAGCCCATGCCCTCAGGGAAATCATCACCAGCAAGGATCGGGTCCTGATCATGGGGCATCAAATCGGGGATGTGGACAGCTTCGGCGCGGCGATTGGTATTTACCGGATAGCCAGGACGCTGGACCGCAAAGCCCAGATTGTCATAAACGAAATCACCACCTCTGTGCAGCCTTTGATAGAAATGTTCCACAACAGCCAGGAGTACGAACCGGATATGTTCCTGAAGAGCCAGCAGGCGCTGGAAACAGCCGGGAACAATACCGTTCTGGTGGTGGTGGATGTGAACAAGCCAAGCATTACCGAATGTCCGGAGCTGCTTAAGGTGTGTAAATCCATTGTGGTGCTGGATCATCACAGACAGGGAACGGAAACCATTGAAAATGCCACGCTTTCTTATGTGGAAGCCTACGCTTCCTCCACCTGTGAAATGGTTTCGGAAATATTACAGTATATCAATGACGGCGTACGCATCAAAGGCGAAGAAGCTGACTGCATGTATTCCGGCATCATGATAGATACCAATAATTTTATGACCAAGACAGGGGTCCGTACCTTTGAAGCGGCGGCTTTCCTGAGAAGGAATGGGGCGGACGTGACGAGGGTGAGGAAGCTGTTCCGGGAAAACGCGGCTGAATATAAGGCCAAGGCGGATGCAGTGGGACAGGCAGAGATCTACCGTAATGATTATGCCATTTCCCTGTGCCGCAGCGAGGGAATCCAAAGCCCTACTATTGTAGGGGCGCAGGCAGCCAATGAACTTCTCAATATCAGGGGGATCAAGGCAAGCTTTGTGCTGACGGAATACCAGGGCCGGATTTATATCAGCGCCCGTTCGATTGATGAGGTCAATGTGCAGGTAATCATGGAAAGGATGGGAGGCGGCGGCCATATGAATGTAGCCGGCTGCCAGGTGGACAATTCGGAACCGGGAGCCGTTATTGGTACGATAAAAGGTACATTGGATAAAATGATAGAGGAAGGTGAACTGAAATAATGAAAGTGATATTATTGGAAGATGTAAAAGCCCTGGGTAAAAAAGGGGAAATTGTAAATGTAAATGACGGCTATGCCAGGAATTTCATTCTGCCCAAAAAGCTGGGTCTGGAGGCTAATACCAAGAACCTGAACGATCTGAAGCTGCAGAATGCCAATGAAGAGAAGAAGGCAAAGGAGATACTGGAAGCCGCACAGGCTTTTGCCAAAGAACTGGAAAGCAAAACCGTGGTGATTAAGATGAAGGCCGGCGAGGGCGGAAGAGTGTTCGGTTCCGTGTCCTCCAAGGAAATTGCCACCGCATTCAAGGAACAATGCGACGTGGATATTGACAAGAAGAAAATTCAGCTGACTGATGCGATAAAAGCATTCGGCACCTATGACGTGCCCGTAAGGCTGCATCAGAAGGTGACAGGTACACTGAAGGTTAAAGTGGAAGAATAAGAAGGAATTATCAATGGCATCGATGGATGAGGCTATTTTAAAGAGAGTATTGCCCCATAGTTTGGAAGCGGAGCAATCCGTAATCGGTTCCATGATAATGGACAGAGAAGCGATTGTTGTCGCATCCGAATTGATATGCGGAGAAGATTTTTATAATAAGTCCTACGGTGTGCTTTTTGATTCCATGGTGGAATTAAACGACCAGGGACAGCCGGTGGATTTGGTAACTCTGCAGAACCGGCTCAAGGAGAAGGACGTGCCTCCGGAGATCAGCAGCCTGGAATTTATCCGGGATCTGATTACGGCGGTTCCCACCTCTGCCAATATTAAATATTATACCAATATTGTGGCGGAAAAGGCCATGCTGCGCCGGCTGATACGGCTGATGGAGGAAATCGCCAACAACTGTTATGCGGGCAAGGACAGCATGGAAGTCATCATGGAGGAGACGGAAAAGAAGGTATTTAACCTTGTCCAGAGGAGAAGTACCGGGGATTATGTGCCTATCCGTGAAGTGGTTATGAATGCCATGGACAAGATTGAAAAAGCCTCCCACAACAGCGGGGGCGTAACCGGTATTGCCACAGGCTTTATTGATTTGGATTACCGTACCGCGGGCATGCAGCCTTCGGATCTTGTACTTATTGCGGCGAGGCCGTCTATGGGTAAGACGGCATTTGTTTTGAACATCGCCCAATATGTGGCTTTCCATTCCGGTGACTGTGTCGCTATATTCAGTCTGGAAATGAGCAAGGAACAGCTGGTAAACCGTCTGTTTGCTATGGAGTCCAAGGTGGATTCCCAGCATCTGCGTACCGGTAACCTTTCGGATATGGAGTGGGAAAAGCTGATAGAGAGCGCAGGCATGATCGGTCAGTCCAAGCTCATCATTGATGATACTCCCGGTATCAGCATTGCGGATATGCGTTCCAAATGCCGTAAATTCAAGCTGGAAATGGATCTGAAGATGATTATTATCGACTACCTTCAGCTGATGTCAGGAAGCGGCAGAGGGACGGATTCCAGACAGCAGGAGATATCGGATATTTCCCGTTCCCTGAAGGCATTGGCAAGGGAGCTGCAGGTGCCCGTGCTGGCCTTATCCCAGCTGAGCCGTGCGGTGGAGCAGAGGCCGGATCACAGGCCCATGCTTTCCGATTTACGTGAATCCGGAGCCATAGAGCAGGATGCCGACGTGGTTATGTTCATATACCGTGACGATTATTATAATCCGGATACGGAGAAGAAGGGAATCGCGGAAATCAACATTGCCAAGCAGAGAAACGGCCCTATCGGAACGATAGATCTCGTATGGCTGCCTGAATTTACCAAGTTTGCCAATCTGCAGAAATAAGGTTACAGTTCACTCTGTGGCGGTAACGAAATAAGTCCGTACAACATAATATGCATACACTTACAAAAGAGAACACGCGGATACGCGGAGGTTCTCTTTTTTTATCCAAAAAAAAAATAATAACAGGAAGTGCCGCCCGGCGGCAGACAGGAGGAAACCATGGGAAATAAAAAAGAAAACGGCAAGGTGGTTTTGCTGAAAGAGGAAAAAGGGCAGGAACCGGAAAAGGATATGTTCCTGATATCGGAAACGGCGAAGCTGGTAGGGGTGGAGAGCCATGTGCTCCGTTATTGGGAAGAAGAACTCAAGCTGCCCATACGCAGAAATGATCTGGGACACCGGTACTATACGAAAGAGGATGTGGATCAGTTCAGGGAAATCAAGAAGCTGAAGGAACAGGGCCTTCAGCTGAAAGCCATACGCACGGTCCTGACGGACAGCAGTCTTCAGGTGATGGTCCCGCTCAGAGAACACAGCCAGGCGGCCCGCAGTGTACAGGAGGAGCTTGCAGAAACGGGAGACCGGGAAATACAGGATAAAGGCGCACGTCTCCAGCTGCTGCTGCACAGCCTGATATCCCAGGCCGTAAGGGAAAATAACGAAGAGCTGACCAGAGAAATCAAAGAGACCATTATGAAGGAAATGGACTACCAGTTCCGCGTCCAGGAAGAAGAAAACGAGCGCCGCGAGCAAGTGAGAATAGACAGGGAAGAAGAGCATTACCGGAAACTGGACGAGCTTATCAGACAACGCAGTAAAAGAAGGCTGACTGCCAGGGAAAAAAAGGAGCAGAAAAAACAGGAGGAAGCAAATGCCGCTTCCGGTAAAGAAGCGAAGGATGCCGCGCTCCGTGAGCCGTCCCTGCGTACAAAAAGAAAGAAGCATTCGTTCTTCTGAATGCTTCTTTCCTGAATGCTTCCTATGTGATTGTCCGGGATTATTCCTCGGAGATAGCGCCTGTAGGGCAAACGCCTGCACAAGAACCACAGGAGATACAGGTATCAGCGTCGATCACGTACTGAGAGTCTCCTGCAGAAATAGCGCCAACAGGACACTGTCCTTCACAGGTTCCGCAGCTTACACAAGAATCGTTAATTACATATGCCATAATGATATCCTCCTTTATGCTCTATTGATTATCATTACTTATTCTAATATAGAAAAGCATTTTGTACAAGATATTTTTTGTGAATAAACGGCGATTTTTTGTACTTTTTAAAGAACAAGTATGCAGATTTTACAAAGAACCCGGCTGCTGGTTCCGGCGGTCCTTGATTCCCTTTAAAATGGCCTGTTTTTTCAGGAGAAGCGTTGGCCTGTCCATAGGAGGGATATCCTCCAGACGGTAAGGAATGCCCAGCTTTTCGTACTTTGCTTTGCCCATGGTATGATAGGGAAGCACATCAAGGGCTTTCAGGTTGCTCAAGCCTCCGATAAACCAGCCGAGCCTGTACAGATAGGTTTCATCGTCGGTGATGGAGGGAACTACCACATGCCGGATCCAGACCGGTATCTTTTTCTTATCCAGATACCAGGCGAAACGCAGGATATTGTCATTGGGGCAGCCGGTGAGATCCTTGTGGCATTTGGGATCGATATGCTTGATATCCAGCATCACCAGATCCGTCATGGTCATGAGGGTATTCAGCTTGTCTGTCCATTCTTTGTTGGAAGGCGTGAAGGGGATGCCTGAGGTATCAATACAGGTATGGATATTTTCCTTTTTGGCAAGGGTAAACAGCTCAATCAAAAAATCCAGCTGAAGCAGAGGCTCTCCGCCGGTAACGGTAATCCCTCCGTCTTTATAAAAGCTTTTATTGCGTTCGTAACGCTCCATAATCCTGGCGGGGGAAACAGGAGTCCCTGCGTTTATTTCCCAGGTATCCGGGTTATGGCAGTAGGCACAGCGCATCGGACAGCCCTGCAAGAATACGACAAAACGGACTCCCGGCCCGTCAACGGTGCCGAAGCTTTCAATGGAATGTATGCGTCCCTGTATGTTGGTTGGTGTGCTTGTCTGCATAATCGCTAAGCCCTCCTTTTCTTTGTATGTGAAACCGGATCATTCAGAATAAAGCTTCCTAACCATTCGCAGAATGGTGCATGTACGAAACAGCTATAAAGCTTCGACGATATCGGTTTTCTGTAATTTCAGTCCCCTGAATGAGGCATACCGGATAAACCAGTTTTCTATTTCCTGCCTCCCGGCGGCGCAGAAAGGGGTCCATAAGACTGCTTCTGCCTGTAAGGTTGAGGAGACCTTACGGGTTTTCCACATGCCGGCGATCTGTCCGTTTATCAGGATGGCTCCCGGATTTCCTGTTATCTTCCATATTTCCTTCTGCCGTGTGCTGTCCGGCAGGAGAAGCGTCCTGTCCCTGGCATCCAGATAAGGGTCATGCGGGGGCAAAAGGCGGATCGCTTCGGGGGAATCCGGCGCAGGAAGGGTTCCGGCTGCATGTGTCAGCGTTTCCCTGTCCTGTTCCAGGAGATAGGAATTGCCGCAGGGGGTTTTTACCGGGATCACAAGATCGAAAACGGTTTGCCACATGCGCCGGGCCTGACGCAGGGAACAGCCGAGGGTATCCGCAAACATCTGCGGGGTGGCCGGGCCGTAACAATGAAGATACCGCTTCACCAGAGCCGGTATGCTATCTTCCGGGGAGGAGGGAGGAACGGGCTGGTCTTTATACCAGTTATGCAGGGAAGTGAAGGTGGGGGAGGTTTTCTGCTTTCTTCCGAAAACCACCAGCTGCTTCAGCGCACATGGACGCAGAAGAAAAGAAACAGCGGCTTCTCCCATCGTCTGGTTGGCCCCATAAATGGAAGGGGAGTACCAGCGTTCTCTCCTGTCGGGAGAGAGTAAGGGTGCCACCTGTTCTGCCAGCGCGTGATCCAGTGCGGCTTTTCCTGTTATGACGGTATCCTCCAGAAGAAGGGCAGCCTGCTCCACCAAAGGAAGAAGTTCTTCCTGGGACATTTCCAGGTGATCCAGGGCGCCCGAAATACCTCTTGTATAAATCCACTCATCCCCTGCTTCCGGAAGCAGGGCGGTGAGAAAGATTTCCCGTTCCGACGCAGGAAAAATACAGGGGGCGCCGCGCAGGCTCCAGGCCTGGATAAGGGTTTTCCCAAGACAGAGCGCATCCTCTATATGCGGCAGGGGAAGAGACGGCATCCTGGTATGAAGGGCGGTTTCCCATACGCCCGGCGGGGTATTCTGCATGACCCAGCCGCCGAAGGCTTCCTCGATTCCGGATGGGGGAAACGCTGCGGAAAGCGACATATTCTGCAGACGGAAGGCAAGGATTTGTTCGTTATCGAATTCCACGGACGGGGAGCATGGTTTGGATCGTTCGCTTTTTGTCATACCAATTGCCTTTCTTTTTGAGTTTCTGACCGGCTGCTATTTATATTATAACACAAAAGGCCCCGCAGGAAACCGGGTGGGAAGGTTTTCCTTGCAGGGCCAGCCTGACGGAATCATTTTTTATAAAGCTTCGTGGAAGGTACGGGATATAACATCCGCCTGCTGTTCCGGGGTCAGCTTGATGAAATTAACCGCGTAGCCGGATACCCGGATGGTCAGCTGCGGATATTTTTCGGGATGCTTCTGGGCATCCAGAAGGGTTTCACGGTTTAATACGTTTACATTAAGATGATGGCCGCCTTTTTCCGCGTAGCCGTCAAGTAAAGATACAAGGTTGTCGATCTGGGCACTGTTTGCTTCCATAATATTCTTTCCTTTCTCAATAAAACCGGATGGTTAAAGGGTTTCTTCTTCGTTTCTGTCAAGACCCTCATGGAGGGTGGGAATGCTGCAGGCCAGCGGTGCGGCCGAACAGTCCGGACAGCCGGTCTGTATCTCTTTGCTGTCCGGCAGGGCTTCGTCAACAGCCACATTGATATGGCCTACGCCTTTTGCCGCACCGGCGTCCAGCATACGGACCAAGTCATCTATCATAGCTTTCTGATCCATAAAACGCTCCTTTTATTCCCGCGGGCAGCGAACCAAACGGATACACCTGTGAACCCGTTTGGCGTCTGCCGCAGGGCATTTGCTTATAAATCCAGATCGATTTCGATGTCGCCTGCAAACACCTCGTCTTCTTTGCCAAGAGCGCCCGGGATGATGGTAAAGGTATTGGATATCCCGTCCTGTGCATCCTTAAAGGGAAGCTTGGATACGGAAGCCATAGAAGCCACGGCTCCATGGGTATCCCTTCCGTGCATGGGGTTCGCTCCGGGGGCAAAGGGTTCTCCTGCCTTACGTCCGTCAGGAGTGGCGCCGGTGGCTTTGCCGTATACCACGTTTGAGGTGATGGTGAGTACGGAGGTGGTGGGGAAACCGTCCCTGTAGGTATGGTGCCTTCTGACCATAGTCATGAAATGGGAAACCAGCTCCCTGGCAATGGCGTCCACTCGGTCGTCATCATTTCCGTATTTGGGGAAATCCCCTGTTGTTTTGAAGTCCACTATAATGCCGGATTCGTCCCGGATGGGTTCCACTTTGGCGTATTTGATAGCGGACAGGGAATCGGCCACTACGGAAAGGCCGGCAATGCCGGTTGCGAAATACCGGCGGACATCCCTGTCATGAAGGGACATCTGCGCCCTTTCATAACAGTATTTATCATGCATATAGTGGATGACATTCAGGGTGTTCACATAAACGCCTGCCAGCCATTCCATCATATCGGTAAAGGCTTCCATAACCTTGTCGTATTCCAGCACATCGCCTTCGTACTTACGGTATTTGGGACCGATCTGCTTCCTGGTCTTTTCATCAATACCGCCGTTCAACGCATAAAGCAGACATTTTGCCAGGTTGGCGCGTGCGCCGAAAAACTGCATTTCCTTACCGATTCTCATGGAGGATACACAGCATGCGATACCGTAATCATCGCCGTGGGTTACACGCATCAAATCATCATTTTCATACTGGATGGAAGAAGTCTGGATGGACATCTTCGCGCAGTAACGTTTGAAATTAAGCGGCAGCCTGGTTGACCAGAGCACGGTCAGGTTAGGCTCGGGAGAAGGTCCGAGGTTACTCAGGGTATTCAGGTACCGGAAGGACATTTTCGTTGCCATATGGCGTCCGTCCACACCTACGCCCGCCAGGGATTCGGTAATCCAGACAGGGTCGCCGGAAAAGAGATCGTTATATTCCGGCGTACGGGCAAATTTGATAATACGCAGCTTCATGATGAAATGATCCACGAATTCCTGAATCTGTTCTTCCGTAAAGGTCCCCAGCGCCAGATCCCGTTCCGCGTAGACATCCAGGAAAGTGGAGGTGCGGCCGAGTGACATGGCGGCTCCGTTCTGTTCCTTTACTGCGGAAAGATATCCGAAGTACGTGGCCTGGATGGCTTCCTGCACGTTGGCGGCAGGCCTGGAAATATCGCAGCCGTAAGAAGCAGCCATTTGCTTCATCATTTTCAGGGCGGCGATCTGCTCGGATATCTCTTCCCTGAGACGGATGACATCATCGGTCATCACACTGCCGGTGGAATCCTTCTGTGCCAGCTTGTCCTCAATGAGACGATCAATTCCGTACAGGGCGATCCTTCTGTAATCACCGATGATTCTTCCGCGTCCGTAAGCGTCCGGAAGGCCGGTGATGATATGGGCGCTCCGGCACGCGCGCATTTCTGCGGTGTAAGCATCGAAAACACCTGCATTATGGGTTTTCCTGTGGGTGGAGAAGAATTCCTCCACGTCCGGGTCAAGAGTGTAGCCGTTATCCGCACATGCCTTCTGCGCCATGCGGATTCCGCCGTAAGGCTGCAGGGAACGCTTGAAGGGCGCGTCCGTCTGAACGCCTACGATAGTTTCTTTGGATTTATCAAGATATCCGGGACCATGGGACGTAATGGTGGAAATGACCTTGGTATCCATATCCAGGACACCGCCGGCTTCTCTTTCTTTGCGGCTCAAATCCAGTACCTGCTCCCAAAGATCCAGAGTATTCTGGGTAGGGCCTGCGAGAAAAGCTTCATCCCCGTCATAAGGGTGGTAATTGTTCTGGATGAAATCACGCACGTTGATTTCATGTTCCCAATCGCCGCCAATAAAACCATTCCATTCTGTTCTCAAGATTTTCCTCCTTTTCGCTGCCGGGGCAGCATCAGCTGTAGATAATCAACCGGTTATGCGGCTATGCCGCATCCGGTGTAAAACGGCGGATAAGACCTCTCTCTGGTGTCACCCGCACCTGTATTATATGTTTCCTTAAGGGCTTCGTCAAGGCGCGTACTGTTCTTTTTCCCAAACAAAGGGCTGTTTTATGCTTTTTTAATAAAATTCGATCAATAAGGGACAGCGGTGAGGTTCCCTCCCGGCCTGCCGCCCTCCCTGCTGTCCTCCTTCCGGGAGATGGATGCCTTACAGATTCTGCTATGCCGGACATTCCGATGAGCCCAAAGCATCTGACGTATCGGGTGAGGCCGCCACTTCAGATTGGTCTCATCTCCATGGCATAGAAGGAATCTTCCAGGCATCCATCTCCCGGAAGGAGGACAGCAGGGAGGGCGGCAGGCCGGGAGGGAACTTCAGTGTAGTATTTCAGCCAGGGAAAATTGTATGTAAAGAAAAAACGCATATCTTGCGCATTTTTGGGAAAAGTATTATACTAAGAGAAATCGGCGGGCAGGTGCCGCTGATAGTTTCAAAGGAAAAGGAGGATGGCTAAATGGCTGAAATTACGAAGGAAATGACAATTGGTGAAATCTTAAGAACCAATCCGGATGTTGCACCTATCCTGATGGAAGCGGGCATGCATTGTCTGGGATGCCCTTCCGCCCAGGGAGAGAGCCTGGAAGAAGCGGCTATGGTTCATGGTATGGATATTAATGATTTGATGAGCAAGATTGCAGCATTATAATGGAATAATCCTGACTGTCCTTCGGGTTTGTGTATTTCAGGTACAGACCGTCAGAAAGGGATTAGAGAGTGCAAAAATAAGGCACGTGCAGAAATGTACGTGCCTCATTTTCGGTCAAGCATGATTAAATTTTGCTTAAGCTCTGTAGGGCGTGTTCGCTGATAATCAGTTCGTAGTGTTCTTCAAAATAAGCTTCCCCTGCGGGAACGGATTTTTCCTGGCGTCCGTATTCGGACAGGCAGTTGCAGAGCTTGTTGAATTCTTCAGGCGTATGGGAGGAGCTGGTGACGATAAGGAAATACCGCCCTGTTCCTGCGTCCTTGTACAGGGAATTCACACCGTGGTAAAAGCCGTTCAGGATATGGGCCAGCCGTGTCATATGATTCAGGGAATCAAAGGAATAAATCCTTGTCAGATTCAGGGATGACTCAGCCGTCGACAAATTGTCTGCGGCCCCTTCTTTACCGGAGGTATCTTCTGCTGCTTCGGCATCCGGATAGGAAGCCTTCTGTCCGTTCTGTGATCCGTTTATGCGTCCTTCGTGGATGCGCTTAAACAGGTCAAGCACATCGTCGGCCCCCTCATTCAAATCCTGGATCATGTCGTCCAGGCTGTCATCATCGTGGACACTGGGGGCGAATTTGGAAAAACGGGTATCCAGTTCTTCCGGATCCTCCACCTTGGTGATGATGAGTACAATACAATCGGAGTTCAAAGGAATAGCTTCTATCATAAGCGGAATATCTTCTGCCTCAAAACCGAATTTCAGAGATGCCTGCTGCATCATGTCGCGGAAAAGGCTTTTTGCTTTTTCCGTACCGTAGGCAAGCTCGCTGATTTTTAGTTCACGATCTGCCAGGTCTGCTTTTGTAAGTGTACAACGAATCTGATGATCATTTACTTTTTCAATTTTCATGTTCTCACATCCTTAATATAAAGATATTGAAATTGTTGTCTTGTGTGACTGAAAATGCCTGTAAAATGAACATATCTGTATAGTATCTGCGATTATCAAATATATTATACTTATGGAAGAAATAAGTCAAGCATCCTGTGAAACTGTTTAAACTTTTTTAAGATTTCGGCTTGCTATTTTTCCATTTATGGGATATAATTCCATTTAGAGATGCTTCTGGACAATCAGTGTCAGAAGGAGGGCGGTTTTTCAGCCGGGATGAGATGTTGTTTTATCTCATTTATTATGATTCTATTATATCATATTTTAAGCAAATAACATAGTTGCACCAGATCTTACCTGCGTGCGCTATATCTTCTCCTCATATATATAGTATGAGGATGTCTTACAGGCTTATGTGCTTGTCGGGATAAAAACCATTTCCAAAATTTCCGTTAAATTTAGTTTAATTCGCAAAATTCAAATCAGTAAGTGTTTTTTTATCTTATTCCGCGCTACATGTCCTGGAGCATCTTGTTTTATCTGTTTAAATGTCGTCATTGCCGTAACAGTCATACGGAAGAATATCCAAAATTATATATCACGTTCCTTTTGGGAAACGCAGTGTCTGCGAAGGATGTTCTTTGCGTATAGAAAATACGGAGGATGTCAGACATGTATAAAGAAGAAGACGAGATTAAGCTGGAGAAGCATCTGAGGGAAATTCACAGCAAGGGGGTTACCCTGTACCTGGAGGACAGGCCCGCTTCCCCGGAGGAAATCGCCCAAAAATTCTTCGTCAGTGAAGATACCGTTTACATGCCCGATTTTGTCACCGATACGGAAGGCAAACTGAGGGAGGTACGGTACGATAAGGTAAAATACCGCTGAAAGCTCTTATTACCTAACAGTATAATTGTTTCCTATCTGAATAACAAGAGAAATTATAATAAAACCACGGATGCCGTCATACGCACACAAAGCGGTCCCCCGTACCGCCGCTGCGGAAGGCGGAGAAGTCAATTTCTGTCGATTTATGTAAAAATAGGTAATGACGATGTTTAAATAGTCTGTTATAATAAGGACGGTCAGGAGGAATACGGAACATGAAAAAAAAGCTTCCGGTAATAATCGCTGTCGTCCTTATTATTGTGATTGTTGCCATTACTGCCGGGATGAAGATCCTGGAACGGTTCTCCTACTCCAAAGAGAGGATGGACGCCAATGCCTATTACGGACTGGAAACGGGGGAGGAAGTGGCCCTCGTATTAAATAATGAAATAAAAGAAGAAAAAGGAAGATTATCGGAGGGCAGATGTTATCTGCCCCTGGATACGGTGCACGCCTATCTGAATGACCGGTTTTATGCCGATTATAACGAGGGGCTGCTCTTATATACCACACCGGATACCATCATACGGGCGGAGGCCGGAGCTAACGGAGAGGAAGGCTATATTCCCGCTTTCCTGGATGGCGGCACCATGTATGTGGCTCTGGATTATGTGAAGAAATATACCAATTTTTCCTTTACCCTGTATCAGGAGCCGAACCGGGCCGTGCTCACCACCAGCTGGAGTGAACATCAGGCGGCGGATATCGGGAAGGATACCGCAGTCCGTTATCAGGGCGGGGTGAAGAGTGATATCCTGACGGACTTATCGGCAGGGGATAAGGTCGTTATCCTGGAAGAAATGGAAAACTGGAGCAAGGTGGCAACTGCCGACGGCTATCTTGGCTATGTCGAGAATAAACGTCTGGAGAACCGGCGCAGTGAGACGCTGATACCGGTAACGGATTATCAGGAACCGGAATACACCAGCATCCGCAGGGATTATAAAATCAATCTGGGATGGCATCAGGTTACCAGCGAATCGGCTAATTCCACATTGGAATCGGTGCTTGACGGCATTTCCGGCATGAATGTGATATCGCCCACCTGGTTTTTCCTGAGTGATGATGATGGGAATTTTGTGAGCATCGGAAGCACGGATTACGTGAATACGGCACACAGCAGAGGGCTTGAGGTGTGGGCGCTTCTGGATAATTTCACCTATGATGTGAACACGAAGGAAATCCTGTCTTATACGAGCAAGAGGGCGAAGCTGATTGAAGGGCTGGTGAATGAGGCCCTTGCCCTGGGAGTGGATGGGATTAATGTGGATTTGGAGCAGGTGAGCAGCGATGCGGGAGAGGATTATGTGGAGTTCTTACGAGAGCTGTCTATAGCCTGCAGGGCCAATAATCTGGTACTTTCCGTGGACAACTATGTGCCTAAGAATTATAACGCCCACTACAACTGGAAGGAACAGGGGGTTGTGGCGGATTATGTAATTATCATGGGTTATGATGAGCATTACGGCGGTTCCCAGGAGCCGGGCAGTGTGGCTTCCATCGGTTATGTGGAAGAAGGCATCAGCACTATGGTGCAGTCCGTGCCTTCGGAAAAAGTGATCAATGCCGTTCCTTTCTATACACGGATATGGGAAACGGTGGGCGGAGAGGTAAAGAGCCAGGCCGTGGGTATGAGCGCTGTGCAGAATTTCCTTTCCGAAAGGAATATAGAAGCGGTCTGGGATGAGACTACCTGTCAGAATTATGGAGAGGTGCAGGACGGCGACTCCTTCTATCAGGTATGGATTGAGGATGCCCGTTCTCTGGAAGTGAAGATGAATATCATGAAAAACTATAATCTGGGTGGTGTGGCAGCATGGAAGCTGGGATATGAAAAAGGGCATCCCGAGGTATGGGAGGTTTTATCCGGCTTTACCAATGGCTGAGAATTCCCGTAGAAACTGAACAGTTACAAGAAAATGTTTTGCCTGCGGGTATCCCGGGCAAGGCATTTTTTTTTACGCCGGGACATAGAATGGAATAAGCAAAAGTCGGGAGGTTCCTATGAGGCAGGAACTTAAAGAACAGCTTCTTAAGGGCGTGGTGACGATTGTTCTGTTCACGTCCGTTTTTTTTGCGGCCAGGCAGGCGGCTGTTCTGGTTAACGAGGGGACAGCGCAGAAGGAGGAGCGTTTTTGCGTGGTCATAGATGCGGGGCATGGAGGGGATGATCCGGGGAAAATTGGAATTAACGGAGCCCTGGAGAAGGAAGTGAACCTGCAGATCGCGGAGAAACTGAAAAGTTTTTTGGAGGCGTCGGATGTAAAAGTGGTAATGACCCGGGAAAGCGACGGGGGACTGTACGATGAAAACGCTTCTAATAAAAAGGTACAGGATATGAAACGCCGTATCCAGATTATCGAAGAAGCCCAGCCCCAGCTCGCTGTAAGCATTCACCAGAACAGCTACGGGGAGGAATACGTGGACGGGGCACAGGTTTTCTATTTCAATAGCAGCGTTATGAGCAAGGAACTGGCAGAAAAGATACAAAACCGGATGATTCAATATCTGGATCCGGAGAACCACCGCCAGGCTAAGGCGAATGACAGCTATTATCTGCTGAAAAAAACGGGTAAGCCTATTGTTATCGTGGAATGCGGTTTCCTTTCCAACAGTGCGGAGGCGGAAAAGCTCTGCAATGACTATTATCAGGAGAAGGTTGCCTGGAATATCCATATGGCAATTATGGAGTATTTGAATACCAGGTGATCCGCCGCCCCGGGCGGTACCCCTTAATTTACCAGAGTAAATGATAAGATTCCTGATAGGCTTGGAAAATGAGATATGCTATGCTGAAATTGGGTGATTCTACACAAAGGAGGTATGCATATTGAAAAAGCGGTCCGGTCTGATGGGGAAAATAGCGGGGAGCCTGTTCGTTACCAGTCTGATTATCATGTTTTTGGGGATAGCGCTTCTTTATACCCGGTTCAGGACGGAAGCGGTCCGAATGAACCGGCTGCTTCAGGAGTCTAACCTGGAGGTTGCAGGGAAGAATATAGCGGAAAAAATGGATGCGGCGGAATATACGGCGATTTCTTTATTCTTTGATAAAAATATGCGCAAAACGCTGTTGAGCAAACATGCGGTAGAGGATCCGGTGGAACTGCATAACCAGGTTTACGGGAATTTCCTCAGGATTCTGAATACCGCTTCTTCCATCAGCCAGATTACTTTGTACCGGAAGGATGGTTTTTCCGTTTCGGCGGGCCTTGAAAATAATTTCGGGCATTCGGATTATAGCAGCTGTATGGAGGAAATAGAGGAATATGACAAAGGGTTTTCGGAGGAAAGCAGCTATGGGTTATGGATTCCGGTAACGATAGCGCTGCAGAACGGCATTCGGGAACCCTATTTTATGAATGTGCGGATATTGCGGGATGTGAGCTCCAATGAACCGGTGGGGATGCTTGTATTCTATGTGAAAGAGAAGGTTTTGAGAAATATGTATTCTTTTTTCGGAGAGGAAAGTTTCCTGACGGATGCGGACGGCACCGTAATTTCAGCAGGGAACCTCTCTGAAATAGGGAAAAAGGTCGCCCTGGGGCAGGAGGAAGCAGGCACGGTTTTCTATGTCCCGGTGGGGGACAAGGGATGGTACCTGGCGGCGGTCCCTGAAAACACTATTCTGAAAACCACGCAGGATACGGTGTTTTTTACCATGCTTGCTGCCGCAGGGATCTGCACCCTGCTGTCCATGGCCGCCGCCTGTTTCATTTCCAGGGGATTAACCCGCAACATTAAGCACCTGAAGGATATCATGGAACAGACGGGAGCCGGTAACCTGCAGCTGCGGTATCAGGGAAGAAGCAGGGATGAAGTGGATTACCTGGGAAGAACCTATAATAAAATGCTGGATGATATCAGAGGGTATATAGAGGAGGACAAGAAAAAACAGAAGCAGCTCCGGTTCGGGGAGATGAAGTTCCTCCAGGCACAGATCAATCCTCATCTGCTGTATAACACACTGGATGTGGCTATTTTCTATATGGAAAAGAGCAATATGGATATGGCGCTTACGATACTGCGTTCCATGAGCGGGTTCTTTAAGCTGTCTTTAGGAAAAGGAGACACCTTTCATACCATACGCACCGAACTGGAACACATCCGCTATTATATGCAGCTGCAGATGCTGTGCAGAGGGAAGAAAATCGATCTGCTAACGGAAATCCCGGAAGCCTTTCTTTCCGTAAAAGTACCCCGCATTACCCTGCAGCCGATTGTGGAAAATGCGTATCTGCACGCTTTTTCCGGAAATATCAACGATGGGTGGATACGGATTGCCATAGACCGGACGGGGAAGGAAGAAGAGGCCGTTATCCGCATCGTGGTTACGGATAACGGCATGGGGATGGAACAGGAAAAAATGCTTCGGATCGGGGAGGCAGTGCGGGAAGAAAAATGCCAGGGGAACAGCTTTGGACTCTGGAATGTATACAGAAGGCTGAAGCTGTACTACGGGCCAAGGTGCACAATGTGCCTGGAAAGCGAATTTGGCGAGTATACCAAGGTGGTTTTGACGATACCGGAGGAGATGGCGGAGCATGTACAGACTGATGATAATTGACGATGACACGGCAATACGGGAGCATATCAAGGAAATCATTCCCTGGGAAAGGATGGGGCTTGAGCTGGCGGCTGAGGCCTCGGAGGGGGAGGAAGCTATGGCTCTGTTCATGCAGTACGATCCCCATATCGTGCTGACGGACATTAATATCCCGTTAATCGACGGAATGGAGCTGGCCCGCCGGTTTGCGGAAAAGGAAACGGATATCCAGATTGTGCTGATAACGGGTTTCGGGACTTTGGAATATGCAAGGGAAGCCATTAAAACCGGAACGGTGGATTTCCTTTTGAAGCCGCTGGATCCGGAAGAACTTATCGCGGCGCTGCAAAAGGCGGTATCCAATATACAGAAAAAGACGGAGGAGCTGGCAAAATTCCAGCGCATGGAGGATATCCTTCAGGAGAACCTGCCCCTCCTCCAGGACAGGTATATGCTGCAAGTGCTGGAAGGGGTGGAGGAAACAGAAGAAGAACTGAAGCGCCATCTGGACAAGCTGAATCTGGAAAGAACGGGTAATTATTTTCAGGCGGCGGCTCTGGTACCCGATTTCGGACGTATGAAAATTGTTGATAAGGAAGTTTTCCAGTTCGCCCTGCAAAATATGATTTCGGAAATCGGAAACGAGTACCGGCTGATATGCCGGGTGCTCTGGAAAGATTATTCCCAGGGGCTTGTCTGTATCCAGATGAAGGAGCCGGATAAAGAAGCGGCGGAGAAAATGTTGATGCGGGTCAGGGACAAGCTTCAGACTTATTCCCATTATGATTTCCAGGCCGGGGTGGGCCGCCTGGTGGACCGGATGAAGGAACTGCCTGCCAGCTGCGAAGGGGCACGGCAGGCTCTGGATTACAGCAGCATCTACAGCAGGAATCATGTGACGATGATCGAGAATGTACTGGTTTTGGAGGAACGGGAACCCATCCGCCTGGAAAAAGAGGCCGGGGAGGTCATCCGGCTCTCCGGTTCGGCCGGTATCCTGGATACCAGACAGGCGGTGGGAACCTATATGAACCGGCTTCTGCTTGCTTCAAAGGGGTCTTTTTCCTGTATCCAGAAGGAGTGTATCAGGCTGTTATCGGATATCCTCACCTCGTGCCGGGAAATCCGCTGGGATATGGAAGGCTGCTTTAAGGAGGATCCCTATTTCTCCTTGCTGCAGTGCCGGGAGCCTCTGGAGCTGCAGGGCGTCCTGCTGGAAGTATGCGGACAGATAAAGGCGTATAAGCAGCAGAAAAGCGAGAAAAAAGGGAAACGTGTCATAGAAAAGGCAAAATGGTATATCCGGGAGCATTACCGGGAGGAACAGCTGAATTTATCCCAGGTGAGTGAGTCTATCGGCCTGTCCGCCGTCTATTTCTGCAGCCTTTTCAAGGAGGAAACGGGATTCACCTTTGTGGAATATCTGAATCTGGTCAGAATAGAGCAGGCCAAAACGCTTCTGCGGGACAGTAATATGAAAATTTACCAGATAGCGCTGGAGGTCGGTTACAGCAATCCCTCTTATTTTTATGAGGTATTTAAGAAGCTAACCGGAAAACGGCCCAGGGAATATGCGGAAAATCCGGAATCTTAAGAAAACGTGAGGGATCTTAAGGCGGAAATCCGGAGGATTTCCAAACAGGCCTGATTTTATTGCGTAAAGGTACCGGTTATAATATAGCTATCCTGCAGGACATGAACTGTTTACAGAAGAAATCAATGTCCGCCGATGCGGACGGAGAGGGGGTTCCATGAAAAAGAAAGGCAGAAGAATACTTGCTGTATTGCTTGCGGGCATGATGCTGGCCGCATGTCAGGAAAAGGCGGAGGTGCCGGAAACGAAGGATACGGCAGCCGTTTCCGCAGAAACCGTTGAGACGGCAAAGACACCGGATCAGGAGGCATCTGTCCGGGAAACGGCAGCGGATACGCCGCAGGCTGATTTGGAGGGAACGGAGATTACCTTCTGGTACATGCCGCTGTACGAAGGCTTTGATGAAAAAATGAGCCGGGATTTGGCGCAGGAGGTAAAGGACAAGTATGGGATTATTTTGAATACAGAGGTATTGACATGGGATGCGGGACCGGAAAAGGTGACGGTAGCAATGGCAACCGGAGCAACGCCGGATCTGTATCTGGATACCTATTCCCGGATTGCGCCGGCAATCGGAGGCGGTCTGACGGCAGATATCACGGATACCGCGGAAGCGCTCAGACCGCTTTTATATGAAGGCGTCCTGGATACCGGGAAGCTGGACGCAGTCCAGGGCTATATTCCCATCAACCTGTCTCAGGGCTATAACATCACCGTGAATGTGTCGCTCGCAAAGGAGCTGGGTATTTATGACCTGCTTCCGGAGGATAAAATACACTGGTCTTATGAGGAATTCCTGGAGTTCTGCAGGGCGGCAAGGGAAAAAGGAGAGGATCAGAATATCTATGCGACCCAGCTTTTTGCAGGAAGCAAGTCCTCCGATGCGGTATATTATTCCTTCCTGATGAGCGGGGGGAGCGATATCCTGAATGAAGAGCATACGCTTGTTGCGGTGGATGAGACAAAAGCCGCCGCAACGCTGGGACTGTTCCGGACACTCATAGACGAGGAGCTGGTGCCTGCGGGCGCTGCCACTACCGTGGATAACGATATCCGCCCCAACTGGTACAGCCAGAAGCTTGCCTGTATGTTCGTCAGTACGGGGACCGGTGAAGCGGTGAATGTGAAAAAACAAATTGACAGCGGTGATATCCAGGCCTTTGACGTGGATATTTATGAAATCCCCACACCGGACGGAAAGGCGGATCCCCATGTGATGAGCTGGGGCAGCACAGGTTTTACCGTATTTAAAAACAGCGGGGACGAAGCAAAAACAGAAGCGGCCCGCAAGGTGATCCAGACCTTCCTGGAAAACCAGGAATACAGCCAGGAGGTGTGTGTACAGACCGGAAATTCCACCGTATTAAAGGATTTGGACGTGGATTACGGGGATGAAACACTGAATGAGCAGACAAAAAGGGCTGCCGCCAGCACAGCGGCATATGCGGATTCTTCCATAGGGGTGCTGGAGCCTTGGTGGTCTGATTTCAGAGAGACCTTTTATGTCCAGCTCCAGTCCTACTTTACCGGGGATAAGAGTGCGGAAACGATGCTCGGCGACTGGAAAACCTCAGGAGACGAAGTAATAACAAAAGCGCTGCAGCAATGAGCAAAAGGGGAAGTGCCCCAGGGTGCTTCCCCTTTCTGCACCCACAGGAAGGGAGCCTGCATCGCAGCCGAATGGGAAAGGAGTCCCGCATGAAACAATTTCGTAAAGAAAAATGGGGCTATTTGTTTCTTCTGCCCTGGTTTTGTTTTTTTCTTGTATTTACGGTATACCCGTTTTTGTATGGCTTTAAGGTATCGTTTTATGATTATACCATAAGCCGTTCCGTATTCTGCGGATGGGATAATTACAGACAGGCCTTTGGGAGCGAGGCATTCCGGCGCAGCGTATTGGCGACATTTGGCTATGCGGCCATAATTCTGCCGGTTACCGTGGTGGTTTCCCTCTGGATATCCAAAGTGTTGAGCACACGCGGAAAAAAGATGAATGCCTTCGCCAAAGCTGTTTTCTATCTTCCCTCCGTCACCAATCAGGTGGCGCTGGTCATTGTCTGGAATTTTCTTTTTTCCCCTACCTTCGGTCTGGTGGCCAGTTTGTTCCGTCTGTTTGGGATGACTCCCGTATCCTGGTTTGACAGTCCGAAAACGGCGATTCCGCTGCTGGCCCTTCTGATATGTACCTATGGGCTGGGGCAGCCGATCATTCTGTATACGGCAGCGATCAACGGCATTCCGGATTGCTATTTTGAAGCGGCCAGAATTGACGGGGCGTCGGAGAATCAGATATTTTTCCGCATTACCCTGAAGCTTCTGCACGGGACCACTACTTATATTTTGATAACGAGTACGATAGGCATGCTGCAGATCTTTGCCGTGCCTTATCTGATGACCAATGGAGGGCCCGGCTTTAAAACCTCCACGCTTCTGATGCTGGTCTACACCAGTGCCTTCCAGAACGGAAGCTTTGGCTATGCTTCTGCGATTGGGGTAATCCTGTTCGGCATTACGGCTGTCATCGCTTTTCTCCAGTTCCGTATGATGAAACAGGATACCGTGGAGTATTAGGAGGAATTATGAAGAAAAAGAAAATAGGAAAATGGATTTCATTCTCTTTACTGCTTCTGCTGATCCTGGTTTTTTTATTTCCCTATTATGTCATGATCACAGGAGCCTTTAAAAGCCAGATGGCCCTGCAGCTCATCCCTCCGGATCTGAATCCCTTTCGTAACCTGACAGGAAAAAACGCCGCCTATGTATGGCAGAAAACGGAAATCCTGCTGTGGCTGGCAAACAGTGCCGCAGTCAGCCTGGGAACCGCAGTTATCACGGTGTTTATAGGGGCAACGGCAGGATATGCTTTTGCGAAAAAAAGATTCCGGGGCCGGGGAGTTATATTTGCCCTGGTAATTGCCACCATGCTTCTGCCAAGGCAGATGCTTTTGATTCCCAATTATCTGGTGGCTATGAAGCTTCATCTGACCAACTCCCGGATAGGGCTGGTTCTGACCACGGTTTCCCCGGCGTTCGGCGTGTTTTTATGCAGACAATTTATGGGAAGCATCCCCACAGAGCTTTTGGAAGCGGCGGAAATAGACGGCTGCGGTGAAATCCGGAGATTTGCGGGCATCGTGCTCCCTATGGCGCTGCCGGCGCTGGGGGCGCTGGGGATATTCTCATTTTTCAGCGCCTGGAATGATTATCTTTGGCAGCTGATTATGATAGCGGACAAAAGCCTTCGGACGACCCCTATCGGGATTGCCCTGTTTTCCCAGGGACAGATAACGAATACGGGGTATCAGCTGATGGCAGCCATGATTGCGACCCTTCCCATGCTGCTTATCTTTTTAAGCTGTCAGAAATTTTTTGTGAAGGGGATTACAATCGGCGGGGTAAAAGGCTGAAAAAACGCTTTCAGCCTCCCTGATGAAAATGTGCGCAAAGGCGCACAAGCGGGAGCAAGGCTGAAAAAACGCTTTCAGCCTCCCTGATGAAAATGTGCGCAAAGGCGCACAAGCGGGAGCAAGGCTGAAAAAACGCTTTCAGCCTCCCTGATGAAAATGTGCGCAAAGGCGCACAGGCGGGAGCAAGAATGAAAAAAGAATGGGATAACAGGAATAAGGTTTTTCAGGGGATTTTTCCGGCCCTTCTCACGCCGGTGACAGAGGAGGGGAGGATCCAAAAGGTCGGGCTTGCGCGTCTTATCGACTGGGAGCTGGAACGGGGAGCGGACGGGTTTTATATAGGAGGCGCGACCGGAGAATGCTACAGCATGGAAACGGAAGCGAGGGAAGAGCTGGCGGAAGCCGCGCTGGAGGCCATGGGAGGAAGAGGACGTGCGATTGTACATATCGGCGCTTATTCTTTGAAAACGGGAATCCGTCTTGCCAGGCAGGCGGAAAAAGCGGGGGCCGACGCGATATCCGCCACACCGCCCCCGATCTACCGCTATGGTATGGATGAGATTGTGGATTATTACAGGCAGCTTTCCGGGGCAGTGGGGATTCCTATGCTTGTATATGCAAACCAGATGTTGGGGGAACAGGATCCTACCGCGCTGATGGAACAGGTTCTGCAGCTGCCCGGGGTAATCGGTTTGAAATTCACGAGGAATAACTATTACGAGCTGTTCCGGCTGTCCGGGCTGCAGGACGGTAATATCAATCTTTTGAACGGCCCGGATGAAACCTTGCTCTGCGGGCTTGTTATGGGGGCGGACGGAGGAATCGGTTCCACCTATAATATCATGCCGGGCATTTATAAAAGGATTTATGAAGCCTTCCGGAAAGGGGAATGGCAGGAGGCAAGACAAGGGCAGTTCAAGGCGGACAGGATACTCGGAATCCTTTTAAAATACGGGCAGATCCGGTCTATGAAATTCCTTTTTAACCGGAAAGGGATCCCGTTGGGAAAAGCGGAACAGCCGGCTGCGGATTTGACCCGAAAGGAGGAACAGGCGCTGCTTCAGGAGCTGGAGGCGGCAGGCTATTTCCGGGAATATCCGGAAATGAAATAGAGGAGAGGGTATGAAGGATTGGAATGCAAAATGGATCATGTTTGAAGAATGCCCGGAAAATACCACTCCGGTTTTCCGTAAGGAATTCTGCCTGGAGGAAAAGCCGGCAGAAGCGTCTCTGGATATCTGCGGACTCGGTTTTTATTTGCTGGAGATCAATGGGATGCGAGTGGGAGAGGAGCTTCTGCAGCCCGCGTTTACCGCTTATGATAAGACGGTGCTCTATAATACCCATGACATTACGGATTTTCTGGCAGCAGGAAACAATGAGATACGGGTAACACTGGGAAACGGGTGGTTTCATGAACCGGGAGAGGATTGTTTTGATTTTGAACATGCGGTATGGAAAAACCACCCCCAGATGATATGCCGGCTCTATGCGGACGGACGGGTTATATTGCGGTCGGACTCTGGATGGCAGTGCAGGGAAGGAAAATGGAGCTATAATTCCGTACGGTTCGGGGAAACTTATGATGCCGGCGCAGAGGAAAAGGAATGGAGACAAGCCGCCGTAGCCAAAGGTCCCGGCGGCCTGCTGAAAAAACAGAAGCTTCCCGGGATCCGGATTCAGGAATACAGGGAACCGGTGACAGTGAAGGACAAGGTGTACGATTTCGGCTGCAATCTGTCCGGGGATGTGGAAATAACCCTGGAAGGGAAACAAGGGGAAACCGTGGAAATCGTGTATGGGGAACGGCTGGATGCACGGGGCGGGATCGATCAGACGCTGATTAAGCGGCATGGGGATATCCCGAGAAACCAAATCGATTATTACCGTAAAGGGAAAGACGGGGAGGAAACCTGGCATCCGGAATTCAGTTATAAAGGATTCCGCTATGTACAGGTAAAAGGAGATGCGGCCGTTGTTCAAATCAAGGCCCGCGTATTTTACACGGATTTGCAGACAGCCGGAGGCTTTCAATGCCCGGACGTTTGTCTGCAGCGTATTTATGACGCGTCTCTGCGTTCGGTGCGGACTAATTTCCATCATATTCCCACCGACTGCCCTCACCGGGAAAAAAACGGATGGACCGGGGACGCCCACATGTCCTGCGAATTTGCACTGCTGAACCTGGATATGGAGGATGCCTACCTGCAGTATCTGGACAGTCTCACGGACTGTCAGTGGCCCAGCGGGCAGCTGCCGTGTATCGCGCCCACCAGTGTATATGGTTATAACTACCAGAGCGGCCCTACCTGGGACGCAGCGCTGATTTTTATTCCCTGGCAGTTATATCGGTTTACGGGGAAAACGGAAATCCTGGAAAGATATTATGAAGCCATGAAAAAATATCTGCATTATACCCGGCAGATTTCGGAGGAAGGGATCTGCAGAAGCGGCCTGGGGGATTTTCTGCCGGACGAGGCGCAGGAGGTATGTCCTGCGGGCATGATCCTCAGCTGCTTTATCATGCGCATGGCGCAGATTATGGAACAGATATCCGGTATTCTCGGAAAAGAGGATGGGAATGAGTGGCAGACCCTTGCTGCATATATAAGGAAAGCGGTCATCCGGGAATATTACGGATCATGCAGGATAACGGAGAGCTATTTAAGCTGCGTGCTCTTTTTCGGGTTATCGGAACATCCGGAAAAAGAAGCAAAAGAGCTGGCAGGTATCGTGCGGGAGAAGGAATACCGGGCCGGGGGAGGTATCTTCGGATCCATTTATACATTGGAAATGCTCACGAAATACGGATACCTGGAGGATGCGCTCCGGGTGGCGGGACAGAAGGAATGTCCCGGCTGGGCTTACATGCTTCAGGATGGAGGAAATTCCCTGTGGGAGCACTGGAACGGAAAACAGGGATCGCTGAACCACCATATGCGTTCCGCCATCGGGGCCTGGATGTTCAAGGCTCTGACCGGGTTGGTTCCGGAGGAATGCGAACCCGGCTGGAGAAGGATTGTATTGAGACCGCATGTTACGGAACGGGTGACCGGATGCCGTGCATGGCACCGCACGCCCTGGGGAATCGTAAGGATTGCTTTGGAAAAAGGAAGACTTTATGTGGAATTGCCCGAAGGCGTATCCGCCTGTGTACACTGGAACGGAAAACCATATGAATTTACAGGCTGCCGGGAACTGCAGCTGTGGGAAACAACAGAGTAAAAGGAAGGAAAACCTGGCAGGAAGGGGAGACATTCTGCCAGGTTTTTGTTACTGCCCACGCCGTGACCAATAACATGCATAAATCCATTTCAAATTGCCTGTGGCGTTTGTGTTTATGCACACTTGATCACTTTCTCACGTACTGTGCAGGAAATGCACAGTACTGAGTGAACAGTTACATGTTTTTCATCCGTATGGAAATCACGGGGCTTTTCTTCTTTTACATCAGCAGTGAATGTGGTATAATGTCCGCAGGGCGGACATGATACCTGCGCATCCGGTTTCTGCGTCAGCCGCAGAAAGCCGGGCGCTGAAATCCCCCGGAGGGCATGCCTGCGAAGCAGGTAGGGTATAATGTCCGCAGGGCGGACATGATACCTGCGCATCCGTTTTCTGCGTCAGCCGCAGAAAACCGGGCGCTGAAATCCCCCGGAGGGCATGCCTGCGAAGCAGGTATGATATCATGTCCGCAGAACAGACTAAAATTTCTCTCATGGACAGAGGAAGAAAAGCGGTACGATGGATACAATATATGTGGTTATAAAAGGAGATCATACGGACGAGGAGCAGATACGGCGGGCAGGGGATATCCTGAAAGCGGGCGGTCTGGTGGCGTTCCCCACGGAAACGGTTTATGGCCTGGGAGGGGATGCGCTGAATCCGGATTCCTCTAAAAAAATATATGCGGCCAAAGGAAGGCCTTCGGATAATCCTCTTATTGTGCATATCTGCAGATGGGAGGATATTTACCGGGTAGCGGAAGAGGTGACGGAGGAGGCCGGGCGTCTGGCGGAAGCCTTCTGGCCCGGGCCTCTTACCATGATTCTGAAAAAAAAGGATACGGTTCCCGCAGAAACCACAGGAGGCCTGGATACGGTGGCCGTCCGTTTTCCCTCCCATCCGGTGGCCCGGAGGCTGATTGAAGCGGCAGGAGGTTTTGTGGCGGCCCCCAGCGCCAATTCTTCGGGAAAGCCCAGCCCGACTATGGCGGAATATGTGGCGGAGGATATGAACGGAAGGATAGATATGATTCTGGACGGCGGAGCTGTGGGAATCGGTCTGGAATCCACCATCGTGGATGTTTCGGGGGACAAACCCACCATCCTGCGTCCTGGCTATGTGACGCAGGAAATGCTGGAAAAGGTGCTGGGAGAGGTGTCTGTGGATCGGACGATTCTGGACGGCAGCACCGCACAGCGGCCGAAGGCTCCGGGCATGAAGTACAGGCATTACGCGCCCAAAGGAGAGCTTTCTATTGTGGAAGGGGACCCGGAGGCGGTTGTGGAGCGTATAAACAGTCTGTGTGCCTGCGCGGCGGCCGGAGGAAAGAAAACCGGGATTATTGCCACCGATGAGACTTTTTCCCGCTATAAGGCCGCAAGTGTAAAAAGCGTGGGAAGCCGGGGGGATGAGGAAGCCATTGCCCGCAGCCTGTACCGGATACTGCGGGAATTTGACGATGAAGAAATAGAAGTGATGTATACGGAGTCTTTTCCCGCCTACGGAATGGGGCAGGCTATTATGAACAGGCTGCTGAAAGCGGCGGGACACCGGATAATCAGAGTCTGAAGAAAGTTAAAAATGATCATTCATATAATCAAAGACGAAAGGCGGAAAGGTGCGTATATGTTGGTAGCATTAGGAAGTGACCACGGCGGTTATGATTTAAAACAGGAAGTGATCGGATATTTGAAGGAGAAGGGGATCGGCTACAGGGATTTCGGATGCACGGGCAGGGAGTCCTGTGATTACCCGGAATTCGGCAGGGCGGCCGCGGAAGCGGTTGCCGGCGGGGAATGTGATAAGGGAATTGTTATCTGTACCACGGGGATCGGCATTTCCATTGTGGCGAACAAGGTGAAGGGAATCCGGTGTGCGCTTTGTGCGGATACGGTTTCCGCAAGGCTTACCCGAGAACATAATGATGCGAATATTTTGGCTATGGGAGCGGGCATCATAGGAAAGAACCTGGCGCTCAGTATAGTGGAGACATTTTTGAACACTCCTTTTTCAGAGGAAGAAAAGCATGCCCGCAGGATCAGGGCAATTGAATAAAAAGCAGATTACACAGGCAGAAAGATAAAATGATATGCAAACGTAACCGTTTTGATTTGTCTGAACGGTTATATAAAAACATACAGGAGGACAAATATTATGGCAAAGGTAGTAGTAATGGATCATCCGCTGATTCAGCACAAAATCGGGTATATCAGGAGAATCGAGACAGGTACGAAGGATTTCAGGCAGACGATAAGCGAGATTGCCATGCTCATCTGCTACGAAGCCACGAGAAGCCTGCCGCTTGCCGATGTGGAAATCACCACGCCCATCTGCAATACCACAGTTAAGGAGCTGAAGGGTAAGAAAATGGCAATTGTGCCTATTCTCCGTGCCGGCCTCGGAATGGTGGACGGTGTGCTGAACCTGATTCCGGCGGCGAAAATCGGCCATATCGGCCTGTACCGGGATCCGGAGACACTGAACCCGGTGGAATATTACTGCAAGCTTCCTGCCGATTGCGCGGAAAGGGAGGTTTTTGTGGTGGATCCCATGCTGGCAACCGGCGGTTCTTCCGTAGCGGCTATCCAGATGCTGAAGGACAAAGGCTGTAAAAAAATCCATTTTATGTGTATCATTGCCGCACCGGAAGGAATTGCAAAGATGCAGGAAATCCATCCGGATGTGGATTTGTATGTAGGCGCGCTTGATGAGAAGCTGAATGATCATGGATATATTGTTCCCGGTCTGGGAGATGCGGGCGACAGGATTTTCGGCACGAAATAAAAAGAAATAAGAGGGATTTTCATGAAAAGAACCGATTATATAACCTGGGATGAGTATTTTATGGGAGTGGCCAAACTGTCAGGCATGCGTTCCAAGGACCCCAGCACCCAGGTGGGGGCCTGCATAGTGAGCCAGGACAACAAAATTCTGTCCATGGGCTATAACGGGTTCCCTATCGGCTGTTCCGATGATGAATTCCCATGGGATAAAAAAGGGGAGGAAGAGGATACCAAATATCCTTATGTCACGCACAGTGAATTGAATGCCATACTCAATTACCGGGGAGGGAGCCTCGCCGGAGCCAAGCTTTACGTTTCCCTTTTTCCTTGCAATGAATGTGCCAAGGCCATTATCCAGAGCGGCATCAGAGAAATTATTTACGAATGTGACAAGTATGCGGACACGCCCGCTGTGCGGGCTTCCAAGCGTATGCTGGATGCCGCGGGGGTATCATACCGGCAGTATGAATCGGCCGGCCGCAATGTGACAATCGAACTGTAAAGGAGAAATCGGATGAAGACAGCTGGAAAGCGAAGGCTGCTGGCAGGATTTTTAGCGGTTGTGATGTTTTTGTGTATCCCGGTTATCCGGGCCGGGGCAACTTCTGATACGAAAGAAAAGCTGGATAAGGCAAAGCAGGAAAAAGAAGCTACGGAGAATCAGAAGAATGCCACAGAAACCACAATTGATAATATGGAAGAGGCCAAGACCGGTCTGGCAGGGGAGCTGGCCGGGCTTACCACACAGCTGACGGAGGTAAGCGACAACCTGGAAACCATAGAAAACAATATTATCGCAAAAAACGAGGAAATTGCCAAAACCCAGGAGGAACTGGAGGAAGCCAGGGAATCGGAGGAATGGCAGTATACTTGTATGAAAAAGCGGATCCAGTTCATGTATGAGCAGAACAGCCAGATGTATCTGGAGGCGTTGTTTTCCTCCTCCTCATTTGCCGATTTCCTGAACAAGTCGGAATATTTTGAACAGATTGCGGCTTATGACCAGAAGATGCTTGCCCAGTACAAGGAAACAAGAAAACAGATAGAAGAAAAAGAAGCACAGCTGGAGAAGGAAAAGGAAGAGCTGGATGAGATGAAGGCTTCCGCTGAGGCGGAGCATGAAAAATTCAGCGGCCTCATCAATAAAACCAAAGGAAGCATAAACAGCTATTCCAACCAGATCGCGGGAGCGGAAGCCCAGGTGGCGGCGCTGGAAGCCCAGATTGAGGAACAGAACAAAAATATTTCCGCTCTGCAGAAGCAGCTTGCCGAAGAAATGGCAAAATCCAGACTGGCCGCAAATTCCAGCTGGCGTGATATTTCCGAAGTGACCTTTACGGAGGACGACAGATACCTTCTTGCCAATCTGATCTATTGTGAAGCGGGAGGCGAACCCTATGACGGGCAGGTAGCCGTTGGTGCGGTGGTAATCAACCGGGTGCTGAGTTCCGTTTACCCCAATACCCTCTCCGGCGTTGTATACCAGAACCGACAGTTCGAGCCGGTTTCCACAGGGCGTCTGGCTCTGGCTCTTGCGGAGAACAGGGCGACCGCCAGCTGTTACCGGGCGGCGGATGAAGCGATGAGCGGTATGACCAATGTGGGGAATTGTGTCTATTTCAGAACACCTATACCCGGTCTGGAAGGGATCAATATCGGAGGGCATGTTTTCTATTAAAACTATTTGAGGAAGAGAAATCTTCCTCATTTTTTATATTATCCACTCAAACTTCGCAGTGGCCAAATGGCCCTCCGCCCGCTGTGAAGTTTGAGTTATCCATATATAAATAATTTGCAGATAATTATTTTATATTGCCATATTAACAATATGATGTTAAAATTAAAAATATAAATATTTTATCATTCATAAACGGGAGGATATATATGGGAATTGATATTGTACGAGGAGTAATTAAAAATACAACTGCAACGGAGATGTTAATTCACTCTCTGGAAAATGCGCAAAGCAAATTACCGATAAATGGTACTTTATATTTGGGATATCCTTTAAATGCGACAACCGATTCGGTGGTTTCTGTTGATGCATTATTGGTTTGTAAAGAAAAAGGATTATTGGCATTTATTTTTAATGAACCTGGCAGTAGTGATAAGGAAGCCCAGGATCGATTGTATTTTCAATTTCAAAATGCATTAACGAAATATGAGACTCTTCGAAAAGGCAGGGAGCTCGCTGTCAGGCCTCAAATAATTTCATTTTTCCCAATTCAAGAGATACCTGATTCAAATGAGATATATACTTATTGCAATACAGATACAATAGAAGATGTATTAAAGAAAGTTCCGGATTTTGATGATACGCTTTATACTGTATTGTGTGAATCATTACAAAAGATTTCTTCTATGAAGCCTAAGAAGAAAAGGTTTGCAATAAAAAAACAAGATTCATATGGCGGAATTATAAAGAAAATTGAAGCTGAAATAGCTAATTTAGATGAGTGGCAAAGAAAAGCTGCTTTTGAGGTACCGGATGGGCCACAAAGGATACGCGGGTTGGCTGGATCTGGAAAAACAGTAGTACTGGCATTAAAAGCAGCGTATTTGCATTCGCAACATCCAGACTGGACTATCGGGGTTACATTTTATACAAGATCACTTTCCCAACAGTATAAGGAGATGATTACGAATTTTACTTATGAATATATGGGAGAACAGCCGAATTGGGATAAGCTGCAGATTTTACATGCTTGGGGAACTACAGCGGAACCTGGAATTTATTCGGAGATTGCTAAAAGAAAGAATATTATTCCAAAGAACTATGTAAATGCAAAAAACCAATATGGAGTACAGAGAGCATTTCAGGGTATATGCGAAGAACTTCAACATTTAAATGGGAGCCAATTTGCCCCTATGTATGATGCTATTTTGATCGATGAAGCACAGGATATGCCGGCTGCATTTTTTAGAATTTGTTATGATGCAGTAAAATATCCGAAAAGAATAATATTTGCATATGATGAATTACAAAGTTTAAATAGCAATACTATGCCAAGTATTAGCGAAATGTTTGGAACTGATGAACAAGGCAATGCAATTGTATCTTTATCAAATCATGAGGATGAAGCAAGACAGGATATTGTATTGCCTATATGCTATAGAAATACGCCGTGGGCATTGACGGTAGCACATTCTTTAGGATTTGGAATTTACCGGAAAGCGGGGATTGTCCAATTATTTGATGACTTGAGTTTATGGGATGGTATAGGATATAAAGTGACAGATGGTAATTTACAGTTCGGTGAAGAAGTACAATTGAAGAGAAAAGAGAGTTCATATCCTGAGTATTTTTCACAACTTTTAGAACCTCAGGATGCAATAATGATTAAAAGCTTTAAAAATGTATATGAACAGTATCAATGGGTATCAGAACAAATTGAAAAGGACATTAAAAAGAATGAATTAGACCCCGATGATATTCTGGTTATTTTTCCTGAAGCGTACTATTCTAAAAGCCAATATCATGATTTAGGGGAATTTTTGGAACAGCGGGGAATTAATTCTATTTTAGCTGGTGTTAATGCAGATAGGGATACATTTAGAGTTGAAAATTGTATTACTTGCTCAAGTATTTATCGGGCCAAAGGAAATGAAGCACCAATGGTTTATATAGTAAATGCTCAGTATTGTGCAAAAGGAACCGAGATGATAACGCTTCGTAATACATTATTTACTGCAATTACCCGTTCTCGTGCATGGGTTCGTATATGCGGAATTCTACCGGATATTGAGATAATTGAGAATGAAGCCAGAATGTGTATAAGCAATAATTTTGGTCTCAGGTTCAGAATTCCAACGAAAAAGGAATTAGAAAGCCAACGATTATTATATCGTGATCGTACGGAAAAGGAAAAGAGAAAAATAAAAGAAGCAACGGATGCGATAAAATTTATTATGGAATCATATGAAAAGGGAGAAATTGATTTAGAAGAGCTACCTGAATTAAATAAACTTTTTAATGTAGTAAAAAAGGCAGAAGATATGGAGGGGGATTATGAATAAGAATGTTGAAAATACTTTGCAACAAATAAATAATACCCTTGATATACTTATCGCACAAGGGATTGTGAAGTATATTCAGCCTTGCCGTATTAAGGAAAACAAAAAGGAGGGGATAACCAGTATAACCTGGAATAACCATGTGGGGGGAAGGGCTGTAAGTGGAAAAGCCTTTAATACTCCAGGGCAGTATTTTTCTATTTTGGCATCTAATGCTTATCAGGCAATAATGATTGACTATTCTGTAGTTCGGGTATCGTTTACATTTTCTAAGGAAAAATTAGTTGCCCAAAATTTATTGTGGTGGCCCTGTCCTGTTTTAATGGATGATGAAATGGAAAATGAATTTGGACTCTTTGAAAGTGTTAAAGTAATGCTTGAAGATATAGAATCTGAAAAATATTTAACTATGCGGACACCAATTAGAATTGATTTTGACAGTTCAAATAATTCATATTTTCATCCAAGGGCACATACCCATATTCAACATCATGATAGTAGAATTAATAATATTGCGCCAATTTGCTTTAATTGTTTTATGAAATTTATTTTAGAGACACATTACCCATACTTAAATGTTGATTATCGGGGATGGAATTATTTAGAGTATCAATATGATGATAAACATACAAATAAGAAATATAATTCTAATGTATGTATATTGTATAAATAATTAATAAATTTCTGTATCTAAAAGGTGGTTAAGGAAATGGAAAGCAAAGCATTATTAATTAAGCAACAGATAAAAAAACAATTCAAAAGTATAAGGCAATTTTCCATAGCTGTCAATATACCTTATAGTACGATTACAGTTGCTTTGGATAAAGGGGATAGAGGCATTGATACTATGGCTTATGGGACGGTAATTACAATTTGCAAAAAATTGGGCATTGATCCCATAGATTTTTTACCACAAAATCAAAATAACGGAATGCTTTTGCCGCAGGAAAAGAGACTTTTATTATATTATTCAGAATTAAATGGTAAGGGAAAAAGTAGAATTTTTGAGCAAATCGAAGATATGAGAGAGTTAGAAAAGTATAGAGAAAATAGCAAATAAAACATGAATGGCCATGGTCGGAATTTAGCTGTATATACCATGGCCTTTATTAATACAGGAAGTTGGTCATTTGTATACTATCAGCACTGGTGCAGCAGGCTTTCCGAAGGATCAAACCGGTTAATCGGGGCGGTAAGCTCCCCGAGCTTACCCGCATATATCCGGTTCAGCAAAGCATCCAGAGACAACAGGGCGGCCTGAAGCAGGGGAATCGTGAGGAGCCCTTCCGTTAGCGCCTGGGAAATTTCCCCCAGATCCACCACCTTCACAAAGCCGTCGGGATAAATAAGCACATCTGCCAAAAGGTCGGTAACGACCAGGGTATTCGATTTTTCGTCGTAGCTGTGGGTGATGATATCGCAGTAATAATAGAGCAGCGTATTATCCGCCGCGTAGAATTTGCTGATTTTATAGCCTTCGTCAAAGAAATAGCAGGAAAAGCCGTGGTGGAGATCCTTTCTTGGCTTCAGCGTCTGCCAGCTGGTAACCAGAATGTTTCCCTCATGCAGAAGGATCCTGTCATCTTTCAGAAGAACGCATTCTTCGGGAATCAGACGTCTGCGGTACAGGATGGGATCTTTCATAAGCGCCTCCTCCTCCTTTGGGACGCATCAGACTGCGTCTGCCGGGGTTTGCCAAAGGTTATAAAATGAAGTATGTATTTGTCCAAAATACTACACGTAACGGGACAAAATGTCAATGAAAAAAACCACTGTTTTGGTAGACAGAATCCGGGAAAATGGGTATAATCATAAATGAGTGTTTTTACCCTGGACAAAGTGTACCATAAACGGTGAAAGGAATACGGAAGTGGATAATCATGTTTTCAGGTATTTATCCCTGATAACCCAGTTTGGAATTTATATGCTGGTCCCCATTTTTTTGTGCTCCTTTGCGGGCATGTTTTTGGATAAAAAGCTTGGCACATCTTTTTTTATGGTCATACTGTTCTTTGTCGGTGCCCTTGCCGGGTTCAGGAACATATATGTATTGGCACAAAAATTAACCAGGGACAAGAGTAAAGGCAGCCATGATGAAAAATCTTCTGGAAAAAGTAAATGAAACGGTCCTGGAATTATGGACGGGCATACTGCTGTGGGGAATCGTCTGTCAGCTGGTCCCCGTGTGGTTTGTAAAGGACAAGGCAGGCTACAGCCTGGGACTATGGCTGGGAATCCTGCTAGCAGGCGCTTCGGCTTTCCATATGTGGTGGTCCCTGGATAAGGGGCTGGACAGAGGAGGCGCCGCCCAGGGCTATATACGAAAGCACGCTTTTGTCAGATATGCCGTGATAGTTGCCGTATTTGCGGCGGTAATGCTTACGGGGGCGGCCAATCCTCTGGCGGCTTTCCTGGGAATTATGGGATTGAAGGCGGGGGCATATCTGCAGCCCTTTGTGCATAAACGCCTGCATCCTGAGGAGGATAGGGAAGACTCCCCGGAATGGAATAGGCAGGCCGGCCAGACAGCCGGCGCCGAAAATGAAGAAAAGAAGGAGGTGAACCTATGATGAATGGTATTTTGTTGTCCGCGGAGTCGGAAGTGGATTTTATGATACACGGAATCTTCTCCTACAGCTTTTTCGGACATCAGGTGTGGATAACGACCACCCATGTATGCCTGCTGATTGTCATGCTTGTGCTTATCGGGTTTGCCATTGCTGCAAACCGGGCGATGAAGCATGCTTCAGAAGTGCCCGGTGCCTTTCAGAATATAGTGGAGATGGTGGTGGAAAAGCTGGACGGCATGATTCAAAACGTAATGGGCAGGAATGCGGTGAAATTTGCTAACTATATCGGCACTATTTTTATTTTTATTCTGATAAGCAATATCTCGGGGCTGTTCGGCCTGCGCCCGCCCACGGCGGACTATGGCGTAACGCTTCCCCTGGGGCTTCTGACATTTACGCTGATCCACTTTAATAAGCTGAAACACCAGAAGCTGTCAGGTGTCCTGAAGGGCTTGTGCGAGCCTTGGCCTATCTGGGCGCCCATCAATATCATCGGTGATGTGGCTGTTCCCATATCCCTGTCCCTGCGTCTGTTTGCCAATGTGCTTTCCGGTACTGTCATGATGGCGCTGGTATACGGACTGCTGAAATGGTTTGCGGTAATATGGCCGGCGGCTCTGCACGTATATTTTGACCTGTTCTCCGGTGCGATCCAGACATACGTATTCTGTATGCTGACCATGACTTATATTTCAGATGCAATCGGGGATAAGTAAGCGGAAACAACAGCGCGGATGGAACCAGCGCAATTGTTCATAAATAAGAAAATAATTTTTAAACCGCTTTTATGCGGAAGAATGGAGGAAATTATGGAGTTCAATGAAAGCTTTATTCTGGGATGTTCAGCAATCGGTGCAGGTCTTGCGGTTATCGCAGGTATCGGACCTGGTGTAGGACAGGGTATTGCAGCAGGACATGCTGCCGCAGCCGTAGGACGTAACCCCGGCGCAAAATCCGATATTACATCCACAATGCTTCTTGGACAGGCAGTTGCCGAAACAACAGGTCTTTACGGACTTCTTGTTGCCATGCTGCTCATGTTCGTTAAACCGCTGATTTAAGGTGCGGCCTCAATCCAAAAAATGAATGAAAGGAGGCTTGCATCTTGACGACAAAATTAGCGATGGCAGTCCTGATGACTGCTGACGAAATGACGCCCCGTCTTTTTGATCTGGATTTTCAGCTGCTGGCGGATGCCGTACTGTCGGTAATAGCCGTATTTGTGCTTTTCCTGGCGATGTCCTATTTTCTTTTCAACCCGGCGAGGGAATTTCTGAAAAAGAGACAGGACAAGATCCGGAACGAACTGGAAGAGGCGAGAGTCAGCCAGGAAGAAGCTGCCGCTCTTAAGAAGAAATATGAGGACAAGCTGGCAAATATCAATAAAGAAGCTGATGAGATCCTCAGCGCTACCAGAAAGAAAGCCATGGCCAATGAAACCCGTATTGTCGGGGAGGCCAGGGACGAAGCCGCAAGAATCGTGGCCAGAGCCAAAATTGAAGCGGAACTGGAGAAGAAGAAGGTGGCCGATGAGGTGAAGAAGGAAATGGTTTCCCTGGCAGGCGTGCTGGCGGGCAAGGTTATTGGAAGCACCATTGACGCTGCGTCTCAGGACAGCCTGATCGATGAGACTCTTAAGGAAATAGGTGATAGCACATGGCTAAGCTAGTTTCGGAAACTTACGGAGAAGCGCTGTTTAGCCTGGGGATGGAAAAGGGAGCCGTGGACAGCCTCATGGAGGAGATTGTTTCTCTTAATAAGATATTGGAAGGCAACCCCGGTTTTTCCAGACTGATGAATCATCCGGATATCGGAAGGGATGAAAAGCTTGCAATCCTTCAGAAAGTTTTTGAAGGAAAGCTTTCCGATACCATGTACGGTTTTCTGGAGGTGCTGATTCACAAGGGCCGTTATGGCGCGATTGATGATATTTTTACTTACTATACGGACAGATATAAGGCTTTCCACAAAATCGGGGTGGCATATGTCTCCAGCGCAGTGGCGCTGACCGACGAGCAGAAGGCCAGAATTGAAAAACGTCTGATAGAAACCACACAGTACAGCAAAATGGAGCTGCATTTCCGTCTGGATAAGGCTCTGATTGGAGGTCTGGTGATCCGGATTGGCGACAGGGTGGTTGATTCCAGTATCCGTACAAAGCTGGAAGGGCTGCAGAGGCAGCTGATGAAGGTACAGCTTTCATAACTGTCCGGCAGATGCGGAACAGTTACCAGTTTTTATAAAACAACCTGTGTAAACGGGAAAAATGGAAAACCGCCCCGGGGGCGGAAGTAGAGGAAGGTTAAAAGTCCATGAATTTAAGACCAGAAGAGATAAGCTCGGTTATCAAAGAACAGATTGAGCGATACTCCTCCAAGCTGGAAGTGGCAGAGGTTGGTACGGTCATCCAGGTTGCGGACGGTATCGCACGTATCCACGGACTTGAAAACGCAATGCAGGGTGAGCTTTTGGAATTTCCCGGTGAAGTATACGGAATGGTACTGAACCTGGAAGAGGATAACGTGGGTGCCGTACTCCTTGGCAGCCAGAGGAATATCCGGGAAGGCGATATGGTAAAAACCACCGGCAGGGTGGTTGAGGTTCCCGTAGGCGATGCGATGACAGGCCGTGTAGTCAATGCCCTTGGACAGCCGATTGACGGCAAAGGGCCTATACAGACGGACAAATTCCGTAAAATTGAAAGAGTTGCGTCCGGCGTTATTACCAGAAAATCAGTAGATACACCGCTGCAGACAGGTATCAAGGCTATCGATTCCATGGTTCCTATCGGAAGAGGGCAGCGTGAGCTGATTATCGGCGACAGGCAGACAGGAAAAACTGCCATTGCCATTGACACCATTATTAATCAGAAGGGGCAGAACGTTAAGTGTATTTATGTGGCAATCGGCCAGAAGGCTTCAACGGTTGCATCCATTGTTAAGACCCTGGAAGAATTCGGCGCCATGTCTTATACGACGGTGGTGGCATCCACTGCCAGCGAGCTGGCACCGTTACAGTATATAGCGCCTTACTCCGGCTGCGCGATCGGTGAGGAGTGGATGGAAAACGGCGGTGACGTGCTAGTGGTTTATGATGATCTCACCAAGCATGCGGCGGCTTACCGTACCCTGTCCCTTCTGCTGAAGAGACCGCCGGGACGTGAGGCATATCCCGGAGATGTATTCTACCTGCATTCCAGGCTTCTGGAGCGTGCGGCGAGAATGAATGAGGAATACGGCGGAGGTTCCCTCACGGCCCTTCCTATTATTGAAACCCAGGCGGGTGACGTTTCCGCCTATATTCCCACCAACGTGATTTCCATTACCGACGGCCAGATCTATTTGGAAACGGAAATGTTCAATGCAGGCTTCCGGCCCGCAGTAAACGCGGGCTTAAGTGTATCCCGTGTGGGCGGGGCCGCGCAGATTAAGGCAATGAAGAAAATCGCCGCCCCTATCCGTGTGGAACTGGCGCAGTACAGAGAGCTTGCCGCTTTCTCCCAGTTTGGATCCGAACTGGATGCAGATACCAAGGAGAAGCTGGCACAGGGCGAGAGAATCAAGGAAGTCCTGAAGCAGCCGCAGTACAAGCCTATGGCTGTTGAGTACCAGGTTATTATTATCTTTGCGGCTACCAACAAGTACCTGCTGGATATTCCTGTGACGGAGGTCACACGGTTTGAGAGCGAATTGTTTGAATTCCTGAATGTGAAATATCCCGAAGTGCCCGCCGCGATACGAACGGAAAAGGTAATCTCTGGGGAAACGGAAAAGACACTTATCAAAGCCATCGAGGAGTGCAAGGCACAATTCAGGTAGAAAGAACAGGTGAATTTGTATGGCTTCCATGAGAGATATTAAAAGGCGGAAGAGTACTATCCAGAGCACCCAGCAGATAACGAAAGCCATGAAGCTGGTCTCTACCGTCAAGCTGCAGAAGGCCAAAACAAAAGCCGAGGAATCCAAACCCTATTTCGATACCATGTATCAGACGGTGAAGTCTATTCTGGGTATGTCGGATAACATCAGCCATCCCTATCTGGACGGCGGTCCCGGCAGTAAAAAGGGAGTGATTGTCATCACCTCCAACAGAGGCCTGGCCGGCGGATACAATTCCAATATCACCAAGTTGCTCACCAGAGGCGAACTGGACAAAGAGGACGTAGTGGTTTACGCGGTTGGGAAAAAGGGAAAGGATACGCTGGAACGAAACGGCTACCATATTGCCGCCGATTATTCGGAGGTTATGGATGAACCCTCCTACCACGATGCCATGCATATAGGAAGGCGGGTACTCGAGGCTTTTGAAAAAGGGGAGATTGGCGAAATCTACCTGGCTTACACAGTGTTCAAGAATACGGTGGTACACATTCCCGTTTTGACGAGGCTGCTGCCTGTAAGTTCGGATCCCTCTTCCCTGGGAACGGATTCTGCGTCGGGCGGTTCTGGTTCGGCAGGGGATTTTGCAGAAAAAGCAGCCGGACAGACCGAAGAATATACAGGGCCTGAAGCGCCCATGAATTTTGAAATGGAAGAAGTGGACGCATTGGAGCTGCTGATTCCCAAATATATTACCAGTATGATCTACGGCGGCCTTCTGGAGGCTTCTGCCAGTGAAAATGGTGCCAGGATGCAGGCAATGGATGCTGCCACAAGCAATGCGGAGGATATGATAGATGATCTGACGCTCGCTTTCAACAGAGCCCGCCAGAGCTCCATCACCCAGGAGCTGACGGAAATCATTGCAGGCGCCCAGGCGATCAGCTAATGATCGCCTGCGATCAGCTAACCAATCGCTTGTGATTGGCCGGCGGCACTGGTAAAAATTAAGAAAGGAAAATGAACTGTAATGGCAGAGAATAAAAACGGAAAAATCACGCAGGTAATCGGCGCGGTTCTGGACGTGAAATTTGAACAGAACTGCCTGCCGGATATCAATGAAGCGCTGAAAATTCCTACCAGAAGCGGCGGCACGCTCGTAGTGGAGGTTGCCCAGCATCTGGGTGACGATATTGTACGCTGTGTTGCCATGGGTTCCACAGACGGACTGGTGAGGGGGATGGATGTAATAGCTACAGGCGCCCCTATCTGCGTACCGGTGGGAGAAAAGACACTGGGACGTATGTTCAACGTTTTGGGAGAACCGATTGATAACCTGCCTGCTCCTTCCGGCGTAAGTTATGAGCCTATCCACAGGCCAGCCCCGGAATTTGAAGAGCAGTCTACGGAAACGGAGCTGCTGGAGACAGGTATTAAGGTAGTGGATTTGCTATGCCCTTATCAGAAGGGCGGTAAGATCGGCCTTTTCGGAGGAGCCGGGGTTGGAAAAACAGTCCTGATCCAGGAATTAATCCGTAATATCGCTACCGAGCACGGCGGATACTCCGTATTCACCGGTGTTGGGGAGCGTACCAGGGAAGGAAACGATCTCTATTATGAAATGAAGGAATCCGGAGTTATTGATAAAACCACCATGGTGTTCGGGCAGATGAATGAACCCCCGGGAGCCAGAATGAGGGTGGGGCTTTCCGGTCTGACAATGGCGGAATACTTCCGTGATAAAGGCGGTAAAGACGTCCTTTTATTCATTGACAATATTTTCCGGTTCACCCAGGCGGGTTCCGAAGTGTCCGCACTTTTAGGACGTATGCCCTCAGCGGTGGGATACCAGCCTACCCTGCAGACGGAAATGGGCGCTTTGCAGGAACGTATTACTTCCACAAAGAACGGTTCCATCACATCCGTACAGGCTGTGTATGTCCCTGCGGATGACCTTACGGATCCGGCGCCGGCGACAACCTTCGCCCATCTGGATGCCACAACCGTACTTTCCCGTTCCATCGTGGAGCTGGGTATTTACCCTGCGGTGGATCCCCTGGAATCCACTTCCAGGATCCTGGATCCTAGAATTGTAGGCGAGGAGCACTACCGGGTAGCCAGAGGAGTGCAGGAGCTGCTCCAGCGTTATAATGAGCTGCAGGATATCATCGCCATCCTGGGTATGGACGAGCTTTCCGAAGAGGACAAGCTGGTGGTTTCCCGTGCGAGAAAGGTACAGAGATTCCTTTCCCAGCCGTTCTTCGTGGCAGGACAGTTTACCGGTATGGAAGGAAAGTATGTTCCTATTTCCGAAACCATCCGCAGCTTCCGCGAAATTCTGGACGGAGAGCACGACGATATCCCGGAAAGCTATTTCCTCAATGCAGGAAGTATTGATGATGTGCGGGAGCGTGCTGGCACACTCGTGCATTCGTAAACAGAGGTGCATTTATGGCAGAAGACAGGAACTTTACATTGAAAATCATCACGCCGGAACGGGTTTTTTACGACGGCCCGGTAAGCATGGTGGAGTTCAATACTACGGAAGGGGCAATTGGTATCTACAAGGGCCATATCCCTATGACCGTTATGATCAAGCCGGGTATTCTTACGATCACGACCGGGGAGGGCAGGCGGGAAGCCGCGTTGCATGCCGGTTTCGTGGAAATTCTGCAGGAAAAGGTGACCGTACTTGCAGAAGTCGTGGAATGGCCCGAGGAAATTGATGAAAACCGTGCCAAAGCAGCGCTGGAGAGGGCTGAGGAACGTATCAGACGGCATGAGCCGAATACGGATCTGGCAAGGGCTGAGACTGCTTTGGACAGAGCAATAGCACGTATTAATGTTTTAAAATAGGCGGGGAGAAAGCAGGTGTAGTCAGACGGGGCAGAGAGTCCCGTATGGAGTATACCTGCTTTTTCTCTAAGGATGCCCCGGCCTGGCATCCGTTGTTTCCAAAAGGTTTGCATGGGAGGATGGCATATGCGTGAGGATGTAAGTAAGGTTCTTGAAAATGTAGGGAAGGTGATAATCGGAAAAGAGGAGGTGCTGGAAAAGCTTCTGGCGGGACTTCTGGCCGGCGGACACGTGCTTTTAGAGGATGTGCCGGGGACAGGGAAAACGAAAATGGCAAAAGCGCTTTCCGCTTCGCTCGGAGTGAAGTTTGGGAGAATCCAGTTTACACCGGATATGCTTCCTGCGGACATAACGGGAATGCATATATACAGCAGGGAAACGGAACGTTTTGAATGGAAGGAAGGGCCTGTATTTACCAATGTCCTGCTGGCGGATGAAATCAACCGGGCCACACCCAGGACCCAGGCAGGTCTGCTGGAATGCATGGAAGAACGGCAGGTGACGGTTGACGGGGAAACAAGGAAAATGGAAGAGCCGTTTTTTGTAATCGCCACCCAGAATCCGGTAGAAACGGCAGGGACCTTTCCGCTGCCGGAGGCGCAGACCGATCGGTTCATCATGAAGCTGTCCATGGGACTTCCCGACAGAGAAGAGGAAATCCGGATCCTGGAAACCTACAAGGACAGGGATCCCCTGCCTTGGCTGCGTCCGGAGATGTCCCGGGAAGAGCTGCTTTCCATCAAAGAGGAGGCGGAAAAAATATATGTACATCCCCTTATAAACGGTTATCTGGCGGATATTGCCCTGGCGACACGGAAGCAGGAGAAGGTGGTTATGGGGGTAAGTCCCAGAGGGACGCTGGCGCTTATGCGCTGCGCCAAAGCCCGGGCCTGTATGGAAGGCCGGAGTTATGTCATCCCGGATGATGTAAAAAAGCTGGCATCCGCGGTACTGGCCCACAGGCTGATGTTTTCCTTTGGCAGAAGCAGACAGGAAGAAGCGGTGAAGCTTATGGAGGATATTCTCGCAGGCGTGCCCGTGCCCGTGGAAGATTTTAGTGACAGTTCAGAAGGATCTGCGCATTTCTTGCGCAGGCCGTAAGAAAGCGTGGTGGGAACGCTATGCTGATTATCTGGATTGTGTTCGGCGCCGTATTTCTGTTCTGTTTTCAGAAGTGGATTTATGGGCGTTACTGGGAAAAGGATCTTTCCGTGGAGCTGGCCTTTTCGAAAGAAAGTGCGGTAGCGGGTGAAGTTTGCCAGCTTTCGGAGCGGGTGGAAAACAGGAAGCTGCTTCCGCTTCCAATGCTGAAGGTCAAATTTCAGGTTTCCAGGAAACTCCGGTTTCCGGACGAAGGCGAAGGGGCGGTAACCGATAAATATTACCGGAATGATATCCTGTCCCTGGGTCCAAGGCAGCGGGTGATACGGATAATCCCTTTTACCTGCGGGGCCAGAGGCTATTACCGGATCAGGGGGCTGGATCTGGTGGCGGCCGATTTGTTCCTTACGAGGGAAATGATAGCGGAAGCCGAAGCGGACAGCACGCTGTATGTGTATCCGGCCCCGGCGGAAGGGGTGCAGCTGGAAAGCGCCCTGCAGAAGCTGAACGGGGAGATACTTGCTAAAAGACATATGCTGGAGGATCCTTTTGAATACCGGGGAATCCGGGAATATGCCCCCTGTGATGAGATGAAAACCATCAACTGGAAGGCTACGGCGCGTATGGGCGAACTGATGGTGAATATGAGGAATTATACCTCCCTCCGCGCGGTGCGTATTTTCGTAAACCTGGCGGACTCCGGAATCCTGAAAAACGAAAAGCTGGTGGAACTGTGTATTTCCATTGCCGTCAGATTCGCAGGGGAATTGCTGGGACAGGGGATCCGTGCGGCTGTTTATGCCAACGGGAAGGATATCCTTACCGGGGATCCCATGAAAATCCAGCCAGGTGCAGGCCCGGGACATATGGAAAGCATAAACAGGGCGTTTGCCAGAATCAGCCTGGAGGAAGGGGTATATCCCTTCGGCGGGATTTTCAGGCGGGAGCTGGAGGAAGAAGGGAAGGATACAGCTACCTTGTTCCTGTCGGCTGACAGAAGCCCGGAATTCCAGGAAGATATCCGTGTGTTTGCCAGGACAGGTACGGATTTTACCTGGATGTGCCCGCTCCTGCCCCGGATGGAAAGCCATGTGGAGGGGGAGGAAGCGCTGCATTTTGTCAGACTGGACGCGGAGGATATGCTGCATGGAAAATAAATGGATGAATTACAGCTGTCAGGTGTTGGATACCGTGATGAATTTCCTGATAGTATTTTGCCTGGAAACCTTTGTGTTTGCTTCTTTTTCCAATCTGGAGAGCCTTGTAGGCGAAGCCGGGTCCGGGGTACAGACACCGGGGCTCCTGCGTCAGGTTCTTTTTCTTGCCGTCCCCCTTCTGTTTCTTATCATCCGGGAGAAGGCGGGGCATTTCCTGACCTTCGTGGCATGTCATGCTGCAGGGGCAGCCGCCGCTGTATTCCTTCTGGGAAATGGGGGGATGCAGAAAGTGGTTTTCGGCATTCTGGCCGGGGGCTACCTTGTGCGTTCTTTTCAGCTGCGGATTGCCCGCCAGGAGGTCGGGGAAGGACAGCTGGGACCTGTCGCGGGGGGGATTGCCGCGGGAGCTTCCTTTCTGGCATGCGCTTATCTGGGAAAAGAAGCGGCATGCGGCCGGATTGTGAATACGGCCCTGCTTTATACGTTCCTTTATTTTGTATATTCTTATCTGGAGCATCTGGTCCGTTTTGTACAGTTCAACCGCAGCAGCAATGCCCATATTCCCGTAAGGAAAATGCTGGTGCAGGGCGGCGGCCTTGCAGGGATATTCGGGATGCTCGCGGTAATTATTCTGGGGGCGGGAACGAATAACCGCCTTGTGCGCAGCATGATGGATCTGGTGAAAACCGCCGCCTATTATGTTGCCAGGGCTATCGCCGCATGTATCAGCTTTTTCTTAAGCCTTTTTTCCGGTAAGGAAGAGGAAATCGCGGAGGAAGCGGCAGCGGCCGGACAGATGGATATGGGGCTGGGGGAAGCGGCGGCAACACCGGCCTGGCTGGAGCTGCTGATTCAAATAACGGAATATGTAGTGGCAGGCCTTACGGTGGCCCTGGTGTGTTTCCTTCTGTATAAGCTGGTGCTGGCCGCTATAAAGATGTTTTACGAAAAAACAGCGTTACAGGAAGAAGAGGAAGGTCAGGCAACGGAAATCCGGGAATCCCTGGCGGGCAGACGGAGAAAGAAAGAAAAGGAAAACCCCCTCCCTTTACTGGCCAGGACACCGGAACAGAAAATACGGAAATGCTTTATCCGGACGGTAAAAAAGCTGGGGCTTGCGGAAAGCGGCAAAACCGCAAGAGAAATGCTGGAGAAGGCCGATGCAGCCGGGCCGGAGAACGGGAACGCGGGAAAGGATCTGCTCCGCTTGTACGAAAAAGCCCGCTATCACGGCGATTGTACCAAAGAAGAGGCCGGATTGGCGGCACATGCGGCCAAAGCCTTAACCGATAAAACAAAAACAATATAAACCCTTTCCCTGCCGGATGCATAACATAAGATAAAGATGATTGGATGTTAAGCGCCTGAGGAAACCTTCAGGGGCGGAGCAGTCCGGAAAGGGAAAGTGATGGATGATATAAGAAAATTTCCGGGCAGATTTCCGGAAGAGCCCTACCGCAATGAGGACGAAGGGCGGAATATGCCGGGATACAGAGGATATCAGAAAGGCTACAGAGAATACGCGGGTAAAGGATACCCGGAGGATTGGAGGAACGGAGGTGCCAATATGGACTATGGCTGCCCCTATGGGAACTGCGGCAGCACAAAAAAACCGCTCCCCTTTTATATGACCTATCCTATGCCCATGTATTGGGACGAGGAGGATGATGCGGTAAGGGATTTGGAATATTTCCTCCAGCTTTATCCGGACGAAGCCCGAAGATACCAGAAAAAAATTATGGATATCCTGGACACCATGGATTACAGCGGAAGCATGATTTATGATGAATACCCGGATCGGCTGGCGATGTACCGTTTGAGCGAGGATGTCATTGATAAAATACTGCGGGAAGAGGAACGGGCATCAGAAAGCGCAGGAGAGGCATCCGCTAAGGCCTTTATGGAAAAAAGAAAGGCGGAAATGACGGAAACAGAGCAGGCATCTGAGCCGGCAGGCGGGGAAAACGGAGAACAAAGGAAGGATAATACCCTCCTGACGGAAAAAAACAGGATAGAAATCACCTCCCGCAGGGAGGAGGAACGCCGTCACAGAGGCGATCTAATCCAGGTTCTTCTGTATTATGAAATCTTCAGAAGAAGACATGGCAGGGGTGGTTCCTGCGGCATGTGCTCTTCAAATGGCAGAAGAAATAATGGATTTTATAAATTCTAGTTGTGCATTTTATGCAGAGGAATTAAAATAGATTCGTGATTAATAAGCCGGCCGTAAGGCCGGAAAGCTTGTTTTCAGGTAACTGTGCAGTTCCTTCACAGTTACTGCCAAAATCTATCTTAAATCGCCTCCGGCGATGGCTTTTGGCACCCTTGAATCACGTTCTTACGGTCTGCGCAGTAAATGCGCAGACCTGTATGGATCGTTACGTTTTTAGTAACAGTTTAGACAGCAAATGTGCTGAACGGATAGAACAGAGGTACTTTGGATGGAAGAATTATACAAGCTGTTAGAGGACAGCCTGACGGAAAGATTATATCAGATAAGCGCCGGAGGTCCCAGAGATAAAAGCGGGGATACCCGCCTTAAATTGCGGCCGGTCATGATAAAGACGGCGCTTTATTTCCAGCTGGAAAGCTATCGCGGCAACCAGGTTTTCCATGAGAATCTCACCGTTGGCCAGGCGATGGAAAAACTGGGAAAAGCCCTCACAGCTTCCTTCCGTCAGATGGATGTGGAGACTATGGATTATCAGGCGGTTGCTATGGTGAGCAAAAAGGGTAAGGTAACCATAAAGAAAAAAAACCGTGCCAGGGAGGAGGGCAGGGAGCTTTCCCACAACCGGTCGAAGAAATATATCCTGGAGGAAGGCCGGCCGGTTGCGTTTCTGAAGGATCTGGGTGTCCAGACAGAAGACGGCAGGATTATTAAAAGCCGATATGACAAATTCAGGCAGATTAACAGGTTTTTGGAATTTATTGCAGATATTATGCCTATACTTCCTAAAGACAGATGTGTGCGTATTATTGATTTCGGCTGCGGGAAAAGTTATCTTACGTTTGCCATGTATTATTATCTTCATGAGCTTTGCGGGCTTGCTATCCGTATTACCGGCCTGGATCTGAAGAAAGAGGTTATCCACCGCTGCCAGGGGCTTGCGGAAAAATACGGATATACCGGGCTGGATTTTATGCAGGGGGATATCGCCGATTATACCGGGGAAGACAAGGTGGATATGGTGGTTACTCTCCATGCCTGTGATACGGCTACGGACTATGCACTGTATAAGGCAATCCGCTGGAACGCCGGGGTAATCCTGTCCGTTCCGTGCTGCCAGCATGAAATGAACCGCCAAATCCGTTGTGATATCCTTCAGCCGGCTTTGAAATACGGCCTGGTAAAGGAACGTATGTCTGCGCTGCTGACGGATGCTTTGCGGGCAAACCTGCTGGAAGAATCCGGATATGACACCCAGCTGCTGGAATTTATAGATATGGAGCATACGCCCAAAAATATTCTGATACGGGCAGTGAAGCGCAACGGCGGAAAGCGTGTTGATACGGGAATCAATCAGATGGCGGATTTTCTGCAGGTGCACACCTGCCTGCAGGATTTGCTGGGCACTGAAAAGGAATGGGAATGAAGAAGACAATTATCAAGGGTTGCGTATTTGCAGCAACATTTATCGTGGTGCTTGTAGTGAGCAGCCTTTTTCTGAATAAAGGGAACACGGATATGACGGCGGAAATGAAGCTGCCGGAACTGCCTCTCGTTTATATAAATGTGGGAGAGGAACATGTGAATATGATGCACGGCTTCCTTTCCCCGATGGAAGAAAAATATATGAAGGAAAGCATCATGCCCATCGGAGTCGACATAAGGCTTTCCCTGCGTGTCAAAAAATATGATCAGACCGTGGCTTCCATGGCTTTTGAGGTGCGAAGCGTGGACGGCAGCCGGCTGGTGGAAAACACGGAAATCACCAATTTCCGGGTGGACGGCGATACCATCACTGCGGATATCGTGCTGAAGGATCTGATAGATGAAAAGACGGAATACAGCCTGACCGTTCTTGTAAATTTGGAGGACGGCAGATGCGCCCGCTATTATACCAGGATCATCCAGGCGGAGGGCTATGGCGTGGAGGAAAAGCTGGAATTTGTCAGGGATTTCAACGCGGCTACCTTCAGCGAGGAATGGCCGGGAGGATACCGTGCCAATCTGGAGCCAAACAGCGAGGGGGATAATTCCACTCTGAGCAAGGTGAATATACACAGCAGTGAATCCCAGATTGGCTGGGCAGGACTTGAGGTGAAGCAGATTACGGAGCCTGTTTTTACCATCCGGGATATCACCGAGCAGACGGCTTCCATTACGGTGGAGTATCTGATAAGCTTTATCCGTCAGGGAAAAGAGGTTTTCGGCGTGGCCGATGAGGTATACCGTGTCCGCCAGGGAACGGACGGCACCATGTATCTTCTGGATTTTGAAAGAAACATGAGTGAGATTTTTTCGGAAGATAAAACCGCTTTTGTGGGAGACAAGATAGTGCTGGGAATAACGGATTCGGATGTGAAAATGATGGAAAGCGACGGGGGGAAGGTATTGGCATTCGCCCAGGCCGGAATCCTCTACAGCCTGAATATGACGGATAATAAGCTCTCCAAGTTATTTTCTTTTTACGATCCGGAAGGAAAGGATGAACGTTCCTTTTATGGCGGCCACGAATTTAAAATTCTGCAGGTGGATGAGGCCGGAAACGTTTTCTTCATGGTATATGGGTATATCAGCCGCGGCAGCAGGGAGGGTTACACGGGGGCCGAGGTATACCTGTATAACAACTCCCTGAATACCGTGGAGGAGCTGGCATTTATACCCACGCAGAAGGCGCCGGAAATATTTGAGGCGGAAGTGGAGCAGCTGGCCTATATCAATGGTAAAAATGAGCTGTATATGCTTCTGAACAATCAAATCAGCTGTATCCACCTTGACAGCCAGGCGGTGGATGTGGTGGCGGAGAATCTGAACGGCGACAGCTATCAGGTATCGGAAAGCAACCGGATGATTGCCTGGCAGGATCAGGGGAAAAAATACGAAAGCACCAGTCTGACCCTGATGAACCTCAACAGCGGGGAACGTGTGACAATCCCTGCGGGAAGCGGCAATTATATCATGCCTCTCGGCTTTATGAATGATGATTTGATATATGGGGTGGCCCGGACAGACGATGTAAGGCTGGATGCTGCCGGAACAATGGTTTTTCCCATGTACCAGATAAAAATCCAGAACGAGAACGGAAAAGTGCTGAAGACCTATGAAAAGCCGGGGGTCTATGTGACCGGCTGCAGCATGAATGAGAACCAGATCAACTTGAAACGTGTGGAAAAGGAGGAACAGGGAAATTATATCCCCTGTGAGGATGATCAGATAGTAAACGGCGTGGTGAATGTCCAGAGAAGCAATAAGGTTATCAGCATTCCCATGGAGGAGTACAAGAATATTACGGAAATCCAGATGAAATCCGCGCTCGACGGGAAAAAGCTTAAATTCCTTACTCCAAGAGAGGTATTGTATGAAGGCAGCAGGGAAATCCATATCCCTGCGTCCCGGATAACAGCAGAGAACTATTATGTATACAGCCCCGGCGGGGAAGTGACCATTGTTCCCACGGCCGGTGAGGCGATCAACCTGGCCTATGATACGGCTGGTACGGTGACAGGGGAAAGCGGTGCCTATATCTGGAGAAGGGGAAGGATTAATACCAAAAACCAGATCATGGCGATTGAGGGTGTCCCCGTTACGGAGGAGAAAAACAGTCTGGCTGTGTGCCTGGATTCCATATTCTCTTATGAAGGTATCATGAGGAATTCGGATTATCTGCTTGCCCAGGGAAAGACAGTGCAGGAGGTTCTGGAAGAGAATCTGGAAAATGCACAGGTACTGGATTTATCAGGCTGTACCCTGGAAAGCGTGCTTTATTATCCGGACAGGGAAATTCCTGTGCTGGCTATTCTGGGAGATGGAAGTGCGGTTCTTATCATCGGTTTTAATGAAACAAATGTGGTGCTGATGAATCCGGAAACAGGTACGGTTTACAAGATGGGAATGAATGATGCCGCCCAATGGTTCGAAGAAACCGGCTGCCACTTCCTGTCCTATGTGAAGAAATAACAGACGTCGTATACCGGGCCCCATTCTCCCCATGGAAGAATGGGGCTCTTTCTTATAGACGGGAAATCCCCAAAATACAGGGGCTGCAACCGATAGTTGCGGCAATGAAAAGCAGAATTGGTAGTGCAACTTCAGGGGTTTCCCTTATAATGCAGGAAGTCGGGAACCCAAAAGTTCCATAAAAGGCAGGAGGACTTATCGTATGAATATTGAAATTGCCAACAGGCTTGTCACCTTAAGAAAACAGAACAGCTTCTCCCAGGAAGCACTTGCTGAAAAGCTGGGCATAAGCCGGCAGGCGGTGAGTAAATGGGAGCGGGCGGAGGCCTCTCCTGATACGGATAATCTGATTCTGCTTTCCAGAATCTATGGGATATCCATGGATGAGCTTCTGCGCACGGAAGATGAGATTCCGGTTTCTTATATAGAAGATCCCGGATTGGGCAGGGAAGAAAGGGGGATGCAGACTCCGGATATGCAATTGACAGAGACACAAACCCCGGATATGCGGTTAACGGAAATACAGGATAAGGCGTTTGCGGAAGAAGAAGGGGATTATGTCCATATAGGGCTGGACGGTATCCATTGCAGGGACAAGGACAATGAGGTATATATCGGCTGGAAAGGGATTCATGTCACCGGGAAGGATGAGGATGAGGTTCACTTGGATTCCGATGGCATCTATGTGAATGGGAAGCGGTATGACAGCCACCTTTTCTGGGAATGGGCCGGATCCGAATTTCCCTTCACCCTGCTGGTAATCACAGCGTTTATTGTGATAGGTGTGCTTACCGGAGCCTGGCATCCCGCCTGGGTCATCTTTTTGACCATACCCCTGTTCCATTCCTGTGTGGAGGCTTTCCGACGAAAGGATATGGGCAGATTCGCTTTCCCTGTCCTGGTGATGCTGGTATATCTTCTTCTCGGTATTTTTAAAGGGCTTTGGCATCCGGGCTGGCTGCTGTTTTTGGCCGTTCCGGTCTACTACGCCGTGACCAGGTATATGCGGACCCGGAAAGAAAAGAAGGAAGAAACATATACGGAAGATTCCGGATCCTTATAATTTCCTTATATTTTCCTGTTACACTCCTGTATATAGAAAGCACAGGAGGCAAAAGGATATGAAAAATGTAATATGCAAAAAAGGATTCACGGATTTCCAGCTGAAATGGCTGGCTCTGATACTTATGGTGATGGATCATATCCATTATTTTTTCGGATTTACAGGGAAGATACCGGACTGGTTTTCCATGCTGGGAAGGCTCTCCGCACCCTTGTTTTTGTTCTGTCTGCTGGAGGGTTTTGTTCACACCAGAGACCGGAAAAAGTATTTTCTTCGGATTTACGCCATTGCCGTGGGTATGGGGCTGCTGCAGTTCTTTTTCCTTTCTATTGTAAGAAGGCCGGATGGCTTTGTCCCCCAAAACCAAATGCTGGCCACCTTTTCTATTCTGCTGGTCATGCTGCAGGGAATTGACTGGTGCGGACAGAAAAAATGGGGGAGAGGGCTTTGCGCGATCCTGTTTCCCGCGGCCTGGCCGTTTATCGGCCTGGGAATTATTCAGGTGGTTCCGGCTGCAGCCCAGGCGGTAATCCTTCTGCACTATTCCATACTCCCCATGCATTTGTCCATCATGGACGGCGGGACTTATTTTATTCTGGAAGGCATCCTTCTGTATGCATTCCGGAAGCGGCGTGCGCTTCAGGCGGTTGTTTTTTTTGTCCTGGCACTTGTTCTGGAGGGGGTACTGCCGTTTCTTCTTACGCCGGGAGCGACGGCGGATATGCTGTTTACACAAATGTATGGCTGGATGAGCGGTTTTGCAGCAATTCCCATGTTTTTATATAATGGAAAAAGAGGGAAAGGCAGCAAAAAACTCTTTTACTGGTTTTATCCCGCCCATGTATATCTGTTATACGGGATATCCTGGGTGATGCAGCTTTTATAATCGGACAGGAGGGAACGGGATCAATGGCAAGGATTATTGTGGCGGATGATTCGGAGGATATTTGTAGACTGCTGAAGAGGGCACTGGAAAAGGACGGGCATTTTGTGACGGTAATGTATGACACCCTGACTTTGGATGAACGGCTTTGCAGACAGGCGGAATTGATAATCCTGGATGTTATGATGCCCGGTGAGGACGGCGTGGCGGCCTGCGCCAGAATCCGTTCGTACACGGACTGCCCCATCCTGTTTCTCACGGCCAAAGGGGAAGACGCGGATGTGTTATACGGGCTGGGGGCAGGCGGGGATGACTATCTCACAAAGCCTTTCAGCCTTCCCCAGCTGCGGGCCAGAGTGGAAGCCCATCTGCGCAGGCAGCAGCGTGTCCCGGTATTCCGGTTTGTTTCGGGCACCCTGCATTTTGATCTGCAGGCTAAACAGGTATCTGTAAAGGAGCAGGAGCTGCCCCTCACAAAAAGTGAATACCAGCTTTGTGAAACCCTGGCAAGGCACCCCGGCCTGGTGTATACGAGGCAGCAGCTTCTGGAAGAAGTATGCGGCTACGACAGGGATTCCGGGGAAGCAGCGGTAACGGAGCATATTAAAAATCTGCGCGCCAAGCTGGCGGTCTGTGATCTGGCGCCTATTGAAACCGTATGGGGGATAGGATACCGATGGAATGTGGAAAAGGCGTGAGCCTGATACGGATATTGATTAAATATATGCTTTTTTGCGGATTGTTTTGCTGCCTTATTGTGCTGCTGTTCTGGTGCGGTATAAACCTGATGGTAAGTACGGGAATTGCATATCCTGCCAATGCAGGGGAACAGATGGCGGCGGAAGCGGTACGGATTATGGAAAAAGAAGGGATCCGCACAGAGTTGATTCCCCCTTTATGCGGCTATGCCATATGGGAAAATGACGGGCTGGCGGAAACCAACCTGAATGAAAAAGACAAGGCTGCGGCGGTTACCTACCGCGATACCGGCAGAAATACCAAAGGCTGTTATCATGTGAAGGTAGAACGGGATGGAAAAGAGGCAGTCCTGCAGTATCGTTACCGGATGGAATTAAGCAATCCCAAGGGAAGGGCGGTCATTCACGGCCTGGAAAAGGGGTATCTTCTGTTTTGGGGACTGCTTTTGGTGCTTGTCCTGGGGCTTACTACCCGCCATTATGTAAAGGTATTCCGGAAAAAGCTGTCGGTATTGCAGAATGCCGCCCTCAGCCTGTCCCGGGGAGAACTGGAGGAACCCTTCGGAAAATCGGGAATCAGAGAATACGATGAGATCATGCAGTCCATGGAAACTTTGCGTACGGCGCTGCGGGAGTCTCTGCAGGAACAATGGAAAATGGAACACAGCAGGATATTCCAAACCGGTGCGCTGCTCCATGATTTAAAGACGCCGCTTACCGTAATCAGCGGCAATGCCCAGCTTCTGGAAGAAACAGTGCTGACAGAGGAACAGAGAGAATATCTGGACGCCATCCTCAAGAATACGCAGGCAGCAGGCGGTTATCTGGAAAGGCTGAAAAAAATGACCAGGAATATCTCAGAGGGTGCAGAAAGCAGACAGCGGGTGCCGGGAGAACAGCTGCAGCAGGAAATTTTTAACGGGGCGGAAGAGATCGCCAGGGTGTTCGGTGTGATTGCAGAACGGCAGGGGACACAACTGCCGGATCTGGTATTGGCCAGACAGGATGTATGCCGGGCGGTTTTAAACATTATCAGAAATGCGGCGGAACATACCCCGCAGGGAAAGCGGATAGGCATCCGCTGCCTGTGGCAGGCTCCGTGTCTGGAGATCCGGGTGTGGGATGAGGGACCGGGATTCTCTCCCCGTGCGCTGCAGCATGCCCTGGAACCCATGTTTACCGAAGGAGAAAGCCGGCCGCAGGAAGGGCATATGGGGATTGGCCTTTCCTTTGCCAGGGAGGTTGCCGCCTCCCATCGGGGCGAAGTGCTGACGGAAAATACACCGGAAGGCCATGGAAGGGTTATCTTCCGGATACAAGCTGGAATCGGAAATGAATAAGGTCTCCCCCTATTCCCACGGGCGGAAAGAAAGGAAACGGAAACGATGAATAAATGGATATTCGGATTAACGGGAGCGGCCGGTGGCCTGACTGCGGCCGCAGCAGTACACCGGGGACTTTTACGGAAAGAACAGGAACTTCTCATCCCTCCGGGAACTATGGTGGAGGTGAACGGCCGCAGAATGCATGTATATGGGGAAGGTCCGGCAGACAGGACATTACAGGAGACCTGCCAGGGAGACGCGGCCGGCTGCAGGGATATACACAGCAGGAAAAAGGTTACCCTGGTATTTCTGTCCGGCGGAGGAACACCGGCGCCGGTTTATGATTTCCGTCCCCTTTACCGCAAGCTTTCCCCCTGGTACCGCTGCGTGGTGGTGGAAAAAGCAGGCTATGGCTATTCGGATATAGACAAATGCGGCAGACGGCTGGAGGGGATGCTGGAGGAAACCCGCCTTGCCCTGCGCCTGGCCGGTGAGAAAGGACCCTTTGTACTTGTCCCCCATTCCATGTCCGGACTGGAAGCACTTTACTGGGCGCAGCGTTATCCCGCGGAGATTCTGGGAATTGCAGGGCTGGATATGGCCTTTCCCAAGGTTTATGATTATCTGAAAACACCCCCGGCCCTTATGAAGCTGCCGGGACTGATCAGTATATTCGGAATACACCGGTGTCCCTTCTTTCAGCTGGTAAAGCATGACGGCCTGACACAGGAAGAATACCGGCAGGCCAGGCTTCTGGCCGGCAGGAATTTCATGAATCCAGTTATTATGGAGGAATGCTGCTGCATACATGCAAATGCAGCGACCGTGAGAGAACACGGAAGGCCGCATGTACCTTTCCTTATATTCTGTTCAGATGGAAAGGATTTGGGTAAGTTCTGGGTACCTCTCCAAAAGAAATATGCGGAAAAACTGGGCGGCGAATTCCTTCCGTTTTCCTGCGGCCATTACCTCCATTATTATAAAGCGGCGGAAATTGCGGAAGCCATCCGTGCCTTTGTGAAAAAAATATAACAGTTCAGGCCGGTCTGTACATTTACCGCGCAGACGGCAAGAAAGCACAGCGGAAACAGGCATAACACAAAAAGGCCCTTTTAACAGGGCCTTTTTGGCGGATAGTGCATCCCGCGGGTACACACTCTAGTTCCCGAAAATCTGTTTCCGGTATTTATGTAAAGCCAGTGCCAGCAGCAGTCCCAGAATGCCGCAGGAAATGATTTCCCCAGCCGTCACTGTCAGGAAGGAGAACCAGAGAGGTTCCAGGCCGTAGGCATATTTCAGGACCAGAGGGACGATTACCGCATTGGCGGCAATAGGAGGCAGTACGGCAAGGAAACGGTTGGAGCGCAGCCTGCGCGTACCCAATGCGCCGATAAGCGTGGCGAGGGAACCGAAAATAATATCCGGAATCGCGCATCCCGTAAGGATATTGCTGATAAGACAGCCGATAAATAATCCGGGAATCCCGGCAGCGGTGAAAACAGGCAGAATGGTAAGTGCCTCAGAGAAACGGACCTGCACGGCATAGTTGGCAAGGCCGAAAGCGTTGGCCACAAAGGTGAGCACAACATAAATAGCGGCAATCATAGCCGCCTGGGTCAGGAAGTGAATGTTCTTCTTTTGCATTATTCTTTTCTCCTCTAGTTTTGTTTTTCTGCCGCCTTATGGCGGTTGGGTCAGGAAGGTTTCGAACTGACCAATGAGGCTGCGGATTCCAGTGGTTTAGAGAATTTGCAGCTTTTTTAGTATAACAGGAAAAAGGGAAAAGTCAAGGGCTGACTTTAAACCCGGTGCCGTTTGCCGCACAGGGCAGCACCGTGTTCGGTTTAACAAAAGCCAGACCTTCATTCCTATAGGAATAAAGGCCTGGCTCTTTTCAATTTCGTAAGATCTATTCGCACACACAATCAAAGTAAATCGGAACGATATTTTGCCAGCAGCTTCTGAATCTTTTCGTTGGGATCCAACAGGTCGCTGATAGAGGTATCATGGTTCAGCGTATCGATTAGGTAGGCAACATATTTACTCATATTGCAGTTAATATACCAATCCCTTTCAAGAAGCTCGGGAGTCTGGTATATCAGGTTGGTGGTGAGGACGCGGTCGATTATGCCGTCTTTGAAGGCTTTGTCGAAGCCTTCCAGTCCGTTGGTAAAAAGGCCGAAGGTGGAACAGATAAAGATTTTGCGGGCCTTGCGTTTCTTTAAGGCGGCGGCAACCTCCAGTACACTTTCTCCGGAGGATATCATATCATCGATGACGATCATGTCCTTGCCTTCCACATCGGATCCGAGGAATTCATGGGCAACTATGGGATTGCGGCCGTTTACAATCTTTGTATAATCCCGGCGTTTATAGAACATGCCCATATCCAGGCCCAGAACGTTGGCGATATAGATAGCCCGTCCCATGCCTCCTTCATCGGGGCTGATTACCATCATGTGGTCGGAATCAATCTGCAGATCCTTCTGGTTGCGGAGAAGGTTTTTGATGAACTGGTAGGCGGGCTGTACGGTTTCAAAACCGTGGAGAGGGATGGCATTCTGCACTCTGGGATCGTGGGCATCAAAGGTTATGATGTTGTCCACACCCATTTTTACCAGTTCCTGAAGAGCGATGGCACAGTCCAGGGATTCGCGGCTGGAGCGTTTGTGCTGTCTGCTTTCATATAAAAAGGGCATGATGACATTGATCCTTCTGGCTTTGCCTCCTACGGCAGAAATAATACGCTTCAGATCCTGGAAATGATCATCGGGGGACATATGGTTTTCGTGGCCGCAGAGGGAATAGGTCAGGCTGTAATTCACCACGTCCACAAGAAGATAAAGATCCATACCACGCACGGATTCCAGAATAACACCCTTTCCTTCGCCGGTACCGAAACGCGGCACTTTGCTTTGCAGGATATAGGAATCACGCTGATAACCGGAAAAAGCAAGGCTGTTTTTGTGCTCGCTTTCTCTTTCCTGACGCCATTTAACAAGATAGTGGTCTACCTGTTCTCCGAGAGTTTTGCAGCCTGCCAGAGAAATAATGCCAAGAGAGCCTGCAGGGATTGTTTCTAGGTTTCTTTTTTCTTCCGCCATGGAATAGATCCTCACTTTCTGTAGGTTAATCTTTTTTTGTACATTCGGATATCCTGTCCTGTCAGCTTGCAAAGCTCAAAATTACTGGTTATCCTTGAAAAAATTCTGTCCTGATAACGTTCCTTTAATTCGGGAAGAGAAAGATTGGTGGAAATAATCATGGATTTCCTGCGGATTAAACGTTCATTCAGGCATGTAAAAAGACGGGACACATTATAAGGAGTATTTTGTTCTGTCCCCAGGTCGTCAATGACCAGCAGGTCACAATCATATAAATCGTTATATAAGTAATCCAGGTTTTCCTGGTTCTTATAATCATAAGCGTTGCGGGAAAGGGTATCAAAAAGACTGGAGGCACTAAAATATATGACAGAATGTCCGTCTTCAATACATTCCTTGGCAATACAATTGCTCAGGAACGTTTTTCCGCTTCCAACTGTTCCGTAGAGGAAAAGGTTACTTTCCGATTGCTTGAAGGTATGGGCAAAATCCTTACACACTTTAACCGCTAACTGATAAGCTGACAGATCTTCCCCCTTAAAATAAGCAAAAGACATGGTATCAAAATTTTCTTTATCCAGGACTTCCTTCAGATTGGACTGCTGGTAAAGTAATTCTATTTCAGCCTGCCGGAAGCAGTGGCATTTTATACCGTTGACATAACCCGTGTCCTGACAGTCGGGGCAATCAAAAATAGGCTCCAGATAATCAGAGGGCAGCCCTGCATCGCAAAGAAGCTTTATTTTATCATTGGTGAGCTTATGGAGCCGTTCTTTAAGCTCTGTAAGGGCGTTCATGTCGCCATTGAGCAGCTTTTTTCCCTGTGCCACGGACAGAGTGGCTACGGATTCATCCAGATTCCGGTAACCGGTAACGTGATTATAGACATAATGAAGCCGTTCATCCCGTAAATGACGGTTTTTGGTTTGCCTCTGCTCATACAGCCTCATGATGGAATTATATTGGGTATTTGTTAACGCCACGGCTGTTCTCCTTTATATAACGGGTTCAGTTGCGCAGAAGTTCCTTCTCCAGAGCTTCATAATCGTAATCATTATGCATAAAGCGGTTATACTTGTCAATAGAACGGTCCGATGCGGGTTTGGCAGCGGGCTTGGCCTTCTGGAAGCCTTCATCCAGCTTGGCAATATCGGCTTTGTGATGCACTCCCGCTTCCTTCCAGGAGGCGAGGATCTTGTCCGCATATTCAAAACGGTGCCTGTCGGTGGCCAGGACGGTTCTTTCGCAGGATTCGATGATAATCTCTGTCTCAAAGGCATAATCCTCACGCCAGCGGCGGATAAACTCCGCTTCCTTTCTGGTGGGGGAATTGGTTTTACCCAGGGCATTCATAATGGTATAAACACATTTGTCATAACGGCTGGCATGCCCCTCCGCCTCCACAGGGGTGGAGATATTGGCTTCGGCCCAGCTGATGGCGACCTTTTCGATATAACGGAAATCCTTTTTGCCCCGTTCCACACAGTACTGGAGCAGATAATCAATCAAATCATCTGAAAAATGCAGATGATCGGAAAAGAAAAGGATGGATTTCATATCGGAAGGGCTTAAGGTCCTGCCCAGATATTGTTCGGCAATAAAAAGAAGCTGGGCGGTAGAGTCCTTCTCCTGAAAGGCTTTCAGCTCGTCCAGGGAATAAGAAGGCTTGGCAAAGGCCGGCGGAGCCGCCTGGGGAACCTTGTTTTCCTCCTTGGAAAGGGAGGACGGCACATTAAGAGCCTCGGCCTTGGCAGCGGGCTTTTGGGCGGGGACTTCTTCTTCCGCGTTCTTCTCTTCCTGACGCGGCAGCAGGGAAACCACGGGCGTCTTAGGTGCGCCTGGCGCTTCTTTGTCCGCCAGCTCCAGGAGATGAATGCCAATCAGGTTTTTATCAGTATCATATTCAAGAGAAAGCACCCTGCACTTTTCCCAGTATTTCAATGCCCGCATCACATCTTTTTCCGTGTGGTTGAAGACATCTGCAATCCCGGAAATACTGAAGGTACAGCCGGCATTCATCATGCGCAAAAGATACAGATATATTTTCAGCTGGGCATCGTTTGCTTCCGCCATATATTCGTCGATAAAGCGGTTGGATACGATGGTCGCGTCAATATAGTTATCCTGGTAAATCCTCAGACAACTCATAATCTCACCTATTTCTTCTATTTTTCTATTTTAAGCAAATGCATTATATCATAAGGGTGTGGAAAAAGAAACAGTCAAAATGCCGAAAAACCTTGTAAATACTGGATTTGCAGGAAATGTGGAAAATGTGGATAATGTGGATTATATGTGTGAGGGTACGGAAAACGCGGGATAACAAAAAACAAATATCCACACTTTTCATACACATGAAAAATGTGGATATTGTGGATAACTATTTGTTAAGGAGGTTTTCTCCGATATTTACAACGTCTCCGGCCCCCATAGTTATCAACAGGTCGCCGGGGGTACAATTTTCCAGAATAAATTTTTCTATCTCCTCAAAATCCGGGAAATAATGACATTCCGTTCCTGAATTCACGATAATTTCCTGCAGGGAACGGGAGCTGATACCCAGCGTATCCGTCTCCCGGGCGGGATAGATATCTGCAAGAATGACCTTATCTGCCAGAGAAAGGGCGTGGGCGAATTCGGGAAGGAAGGCCTTGGTCCTGGTATAGGTGTGAGGCTGGAAAACGCACCAGAGGGTCTGATGGGGATAATTTCTGGCGGCTTTTAAGGTTGCGGTAATTTCTGTGGGATGATGTGCATAATCATCTACTATAGTAATGCCTTCCACGCAACCCTTGTACTCAAAACGGCGATCCGTGCCGGTGAACTTCGTCAGGGCGCGGGAAGCCGCTTCCATATCGATACCCAGATAATCGGCCAGCGCCAGTGCGGCCAGTGCATTGAGGATATTATGTTCCCCGGGAACGCCCAGAGTGACCCCCACATCCGGGCCGCCACGGCGGTGCAGGGTGAAGGACGCATGGGCCGTTTCATCATGGCTGACGTTGTCATAAGAATAATCACAGGATGGATTGGAGCCAAAGGTGAGGACCAAACAGCCGAGTCCCCGGGTGATTTCTTCATAGGCAGGGATATCCCCGTTTATTATCAGCAGCCCGTCTTCAGGCAGCAGCTGTGCAAACGAACGGAAGGAGGAACGGATATCGTCCAGATCCCGGAAGAAATCCATATGGTCTTCTTCTATATTAAGTATAATGCCGATTCTGGGGAAAAAGCTTAAAAAGCTGTTGGTATATTCGCAGGCCTCCGTTACAAAAAGATCGGACTTGCCTACCCGGATATTCCCCTGGATGGCTTTCAGGATACCGCCCACGGAAATGGTGGGATCGGTACCTGCTTCCAGCAGTATTTCCGTAATCATGGAAGTGGTGGTGGTTTTGCCGTGGGTACCGCTGACGCCGATGGGAGTTTTGTAATTACGCATCATCTGCCCCAGAAGCTGTGCACGTGTCAGGCTGGGAAGCCCCAGTTCCTCCATGGCGGTATATTCCGGATTGTCTTTGTGGATTGCGGCAGTATAAACGATTAAATCGATATCATTGGTTATATTTTCACGGCGCTGCCCATAATGAACCACAGCCCCCTGTTTTTCCAGAAGTTCGGTAAGAGATGATTTTTTAGCGTCGGAACCGGATACACGGAAGCCTTCGGAAAGAAGAATTTCTGCAAGGCCGCTCATGCTGATGCCGCCGATGCCGATAAAGTAAATGTGAACCGGATGATTGAAATCTACTTGATACATAGGGATACCCTTCCTGTTAATTATTTGGACAAAACGATCTGCCATCAGCCATTTACGCCCTCTACTGACAGTGTACGCAAAGTAAGCAGTCTTTGTTCATTCTGATATGTATTATACGCATTCATGCAAAAAAAACCAATAGGCAATTACAAAATCAAAAGCCGCCAAAAGGAATTTTTGTCGAAATAGCGCATATTTTGTGAAAAATAGAAGAAAGATGCATAAGAAACACCTGGTATATGTTATATAAAATACATAATAGAAGAAAAGTTAATGTTTTAAATATGTTAAATATATACAAAATTTAAAAAATGGGCGAAGAAAGAAATTGTAAAAGATTATTCACTTTTGTACAAGCATGTGTTATAATCTTATTACGTTATATACGTAAATCTATGCAGAATGTGGATGCAGAAACATGAGGTGATGACATGATTAAGAAAGAAATGATTGCTATGCTGCTTGCTGGTGGTCAGGGAAGCAGGCTGGGCGTATTGACTTCCAAAGTGGCGAAACCTGCCGTGTCCTTCGGCGGCAAGTACCGGATTATTGATTTCCCATTGAGCAACTGTATTAATTCAGGCGTGGATACCGTAGGTGTACTAACCCAGTATCAGCCCCTCAGGCTGAATACCCATATAGGAATCGGTATTCCGTGGGATTTGGACAGGAATATAGGCGGTGTCACGGTACTTCCTCCTTATGAAAAGAGTGAGAACAGTGAATGGTATACAGGAACAGCCAATGCCATCTATCAGAATATTGACTACATGGACAGCTACAATCCGGATTATGTACTGATTCTGTCAGGGGATCATATTTACAAGATGGACTATGAAGTCATGCTTGATTTCCATAAACAGAATGGTGCCGAATGCACCATCGCGGTAATGCCCGTACCGATGGAAGAAGCGAAGCGTTTTGGTATTGTCATCACAGACGAGAACAGCAAGATAGTGGATTTCGAAGAGAAACCGGAGAGTCCCAGAAGCAATCTGGCCTCCATGGGAATTTACATATTTAATTGGAAAACCCTGAAAGAAGCACTGATAGCCAGAGCGGATCAGCCCAATCTGGATTTTGGAAAACATGTCATTCCTTACTGTCACGAGAAGGGGGCACCCATGTATGCCTATGAGTTCAACGGATACTGGAAGGATGTTGGAACTCTGAATTCCTATTGGGAAGCCAATATGGAGCTGATAGATATAGTACCGGAATTCAATCTGTATGAAGAGTATTGGAAAATATATACAAAGAGCGAGATCCTTCCGCCTCAGTACATAGCTCCCGACGGGGTAATAGAGAGAAGTATTATCGGTGAAGGATCGGAAATATGCGGAAAGGTTTATAATTCCGTAATCGGATGCGGCGTTACCATAGGGAAGGATACGGTAGTCCGCGATTCCATTATTATGAATAATACGGTTATCGGCAGTAATTGTGAGCTGAATAAAGCCATTATTGCAGAGAATGTACTGGTTGGCGACAACGTTAAGATGGGAATGGGCGAGGAAGCCGACAATGATATCGCACCTCATATTTACAACAGCGGCATTGTTACTGTGGGAGAAAAGAGTATCATACCCAAAAACATCCAAATCGGAAAGAATACGGTGGTGTTTGGAGAGACGGCCGATACGGATTACCAGGCAGGCATTCTTGCAAGCGGCAAATCTTTAATTAAGGCAGGTGACGAAAATTGAGAGCGATAGGAATAATTTTAGCAGGCGGCAATAACCACAGAATGAAGGAATTATCCCAGAAAAGAGCTATTGGAGCGATGCCTATCGCGGGCAGCTACAGGAGCATTGATTTTTCCCTCAGCAATATGTCCAATTCCCATATCCAGAAGGTGGGCGTATTTACCCAGTACAATGCCAGAAGCCTGAATGAGCATCTGAATTCCTCCAAATGGTGGGATTTCGGACGTAAGCAGGGCGGGCTGTTTGTTTTTACCCCTACGGTAACGGCGGACAACAGCTACTGGTACAGAGGAACCGCAGATGCCATATATCAGAACCTGTCTTTTCTGAAGAGCAGCCATGAGCCTTATGTGGTAATTGCATCCGGTGACTGCGTATATAAAATGGACTATAACAAAGTCCTGGAATATCATATTGAGAAAAAGGCCGATATCACGGTAGTGTGCAAGGACATGCCTGTCGGTGCCAATGTGGAACGGTACGGTACCGTGAAGATGAACGAAGACTGCAGAATTGAGGAATTTGAGGAAAAGCCGATTGTAGCCAAGTCCAATACGATTTCCTGCGGTATTTATGTAATCAGGCGCCGTCTGCTCATTGAAATGATTGAGCGCTGTGCCATGGAGGACAGATACGATTTCGTTAAGGATATCCTGATCCGTTACAAGAACCAGAAACGGATTTATGGATACAAGATTAAGGAATACTGGAGGAATATCGCATCGGTAGAGGATTATTTTTCCACCAACATGGATTTCCTGCAGCCGGAGATCCGGAATTATTTCTTCAAACAATATCCGGACATTTATTCCAAGGTGGACGACCTGCCTCCCGCCAAATACAATGTGGGCGCCAAAGTCAGCAACAGCCTGATTTCCAGCGGATGCATCGTAAACGGTACGGTGGAGGATTCCGTCATATTCAAGAAATCTTTCGTGGGGAACAACTGCTATATTAAGAACTCCATTATCTTAAATGACGTTTATATCGGTGATAATACACACATCGAGAACTGCATTGTGGAAAGCAGGGATACTATCCGGGCCAATACTTTCTATAAAGGGGAAGACGGAATTAAGATTGTGGTAGAGAAAAACGAGAGGTATGTCATCTAAAGATTAAAGGGGGAATCTCAAATGAAGATTACAGACGTGCGTGTGCGGAAAATCACCAAAGAGGGAAAGATGAAGGCCATCGTATCTATTACAATTGATGATGAATTCGTCGTTCACGATATCAAAGTAATTGAAGGAGAGAAGGGGTTGTTTATAGCAATGCCCAGTAAAAAGGCTACGGACGGTGAGTACAGGGACATTGCTCATCCGATTAATCAGGCAACGAGAGAAAATATCCAGAATATTATTCTGGGCAGGTATGAGAAGGCGCTGCTGGAACCGGATGAAGGGATTTGATTTTGGGGCGGGAATGCTACTGCATTCCCGCTTTTTTTCATAGGTATGATTGTTCGTAAGGATTCAGCAGGTAAGCGGGAACGTAAATAGGCTTACCCGCTTTGCTGCAACAGTTACGGTGATATCCGGGACCGGTGGGTTCCTGTATGGGAGGAGAAAGAATATGCTGAAAGGCGGGCAGAAGAGGAGAGACAGGACAGGGAAAAGCAGGACAGCGCTGATTCTCTCAGTTATTTTACTGCTAACAGGGTTGGTGCAAGGATGCGGCAATAAAATGGCAGGGGATTTTGCCGGAGACGGAGAGCGAAATCCCAGCCAGGTTTTTGATGCCTTTGCCAGGGATCTGTTTGCGGAACTGGCATCCCAGGATGAGATAACACTAAATTTCACGCTGGCGGATCCGCAGGCCTATGGGATTACGGAGGCGGATTCTGCTTTTGGATCCTATTCTTTGGAAGCAATAGAGAGCAGCAGGGAACAGGACAAAGAGATACGGGAAGCTTTGAAGAAGATGAAGGAAGAAGAACTGACGGAGGAACAGAGGCTGACCTATCGGATTTTGATGGAAATACTGAAAGAGGAGGATGCCGGAAAAGGCCTGGAATTATATGAAGAGCCTTTAAATGCCGTTACGGGGACGCATCTGACATTGCCGGTATTGCTTGCGGAATACCGTTTTTATGGAAAGGAGAGTGTGGATACCTATCTGGGGCTGCTGGAACAGATTGATGTATATTACGGGGAGCTTCTGGATTTTGAAAGGAAGAAAGCGGAAGCGGGCCTGTTCATGAGTGATCGTATGGCGGATCAGGTAATTGCAGCCTGCCGGGCTTATCTGGGAGAGGCGGAAGGCTCTCAGCTGGATCAATCCTTTCAGGAGCGGCTGGAAGAGGTGCCGGGAATAAGCGGGGAAGAAAAGGAGGTTTATCTTGCGGAAAACAGGAGGCTTCTGGACGCGCATTTTATTCCCGCTTATAAAAAACTGGCGGAGGGGCTGGAGGCTTTGAAGGGGAGCGGAACCAATGATTTAGGGCTCTATTATTACCCGGAAGGGCGTACCTATTATGAATACCTGGTGGAGCACAGCATCTATCCTTCTTTTACCACGGTAAATGAACTGCGTCAGGCGGTGGAAGAACAGCTGGAGGCAGATTTGGACGCCATGTATTCCGTCCTTTACCGCTCGCCGGAGCTTGCGGAGAAATTCGGACAGTATTCCTTCAGCAGTGAGGATCCCCCCGTTGTCCTGGAAAGCCTGCAGAAGGCAATGACAAAGGACTTTCCGGAACTGCCGGAGACTGCGTACCGTATTAAGTATGTGCCGGAAAGCCTGGAGGAGAGTATGAGTCCCGCCTTTTATCTGGTACCGCCCATGGACAGGCCACAGGAAAATGTAATTTATATTAACCGGGGGAGCGGTGATTATGATATCTATATTCTTCTGGCCCACGAAGGGTTTCCGGGCCATCTGTATCAGAATGAGTATTTCCGGAGAAAAGAGGCGCAGGAGCTGCGTTATGCCCTTTCCTTTTCCGCATACGCAGAGGGCTGGGGGACATATGCGGAAAACTGCTCGTATCTGTTTGACGGAAACGGACTGGAAAAGGGAATGGGTGAGGTTTTGGCACGGAACAGTTCCATTACCAAAGGGCTGTATGCATTACTGGATATCCGCATTCATTACGAAGGCTGGGACAGGAAGGAAGCAGCCGATTTTATCAGACAGTTTTTTGACATTGACGATGCTGCTGCAGATGAAATATATGACAGTTTACTTGCGGATCCTTCAAATTACCTGTTGTATTATACCGGGTATCTGGAGATTGTACGGATGAGGGCGGAGGCGGAAGAGGTACTTGGGAGTGCGTTTCAGGCAAAGGAATTCCACCGCTTCCTGCTGGATATGGGGCCTGCGCCATTTGGAGTGATCCGGGAATATTTTGAAGAATGGCTGGAAGCGGAAGAAAAGGACGAAGGAGGGCGGAAGGCCGCATGAGGGTGGCGAAACAGATACCATTCGCGGCTGTTACAATTCACGGCCCCTTGTGCCGCCCGCCCTGTGTAAAACGCCCTGTGTTAAAAAGAAAAAGTGGTTGACTTTCATTTTAGGCAATGCTAAGATACAGGTAAGTCGGATATCCGCAGCAGGCTGTGTGGTATCCAACCTTCGCGGCAGTCGTTAAGCGAACCTGTTTGTGTATTCGTTGGTTCGTTGCCCGCGGGAATAAAGAAAAGCGATGAAGGAAAGAGTAGCCTTAAGGCAGCGTAACCAGAGAGAAGGGCAGCAGCTGGAAGCCCTTTTACGTATGAAAGAGGTGAAGACCATTCCGGAGCCGCCATGTGAAGGCTGTGAATCAGAGATAAATGTGGCCGTATATCCGCGTTAAGGATTAGGATTTGTAAGAATCTGAAGTGAAAAGTTAAGGTGGAACCGTGCATAACAGATTGATATGGAATCCGGGAATACAGGAGCCGGCAGGATAGGGCTTTATGGATTGGGATTTTTATAGATGGATGCACCCTTAGAAGAACAGGAAGGACTGTTTTTCTGAGGGTGTTTTTTTAATGTATTCTATTGGGAACCTGTTGCAGGAGTAGAAAGGAGAGAAAGAAATGGAAGTTATTTTGAAGAACGGGATGCTCGGAGAACAACAATTTGAGGAAAAGGAAGGCGCTGCCACGTTCAGGCATACGACTTCCCATATTCTGGCGCAGGCGGTAAAACGTCTGTACCCGGATGTAAGGCTTGCTATCGGGCCCGCTATTGATGACGGGTTCTATTATGATTTTGAGTTCAGCAGCCCTATATCCAGCGATGATTTCACGGCGATTGAAAAAGAAATGAAGAAGATTGTGAAGGAACGCCTGGCGCTGGAACGCTTTACCCTTTCCAGAGAGGATGCACTGGCACTGATGAAGGAAAGAAACGAAGCGTATAAGGTGGAACTGATAGAGGATTTGCCGGAGGATGCGGTAATCAGCTTTTATAAGCAGGGAGATTTCGTGGATTTGTGCGCCGGCCCCCATCTTGCCAACACCGGATATGTAAAGGCCTTCAAGCTGACCAGCCTGGCAGGGGCTTATTGGAGAGGCAGTGAAAAGAATAAGATGCTCACCAGGATTTACGGGACCTCTTTCCCGGATAAGGATCAGCTGGCGGCTTACCTTACCAGGATGGAGGAGGCCAAAAAAAGAGATCACAGAAAGCTTGGAAAAGAGCTGGGGCTGTTTACCCTCATGGAGGAGGGGCCGGGCTTCCCGTTCTTTCTGCCCAAGGGAATGATTCTTAAAAATACGCTGGTGGATTACTGGAGACGGCTTCATGAAAGGGAAGGTTATCAGGAAATTTCCACACCGATCCTGCTGAACCGGAAGCTGTGGGAGACTTCCGGACACTGGGACCATTACAGGGAGAATATGTATACCACGACTATTGATGACGAAGAATTTGCGGTGAAACCCATGAACTGTCCGGGGGGTATGCTGGTTTACAAATCCCAGCCCCGATCCTACCGGGATCTCCCGCTGCGTGTGGGAGAGCTGGGGCTTGTCCACCGCCACGAAAAATCCGGCCAGCTTCACGGGCTGATGCGTGTGCGCTGCTTTACCCAGGATGATGCCCATATTTTTATGACAAAGGAACAGATTACCGGGGAAATCAAAGGGGTCATGAGGCTGATTCATGAGGTATACGGCAGGTTCGGCTTTTCCTATCATGTGGAGCTTTCCACCCGCCCGGAAAACAGCATCGGAAGCGATGAGGACTGGGAACTGGCGACCGAAGGGCTGCGCCGTGCGCTGGATGAGACCGGAACGGTTTATGTGGTAAATGAAGGAGACGGCGCATTTTATGGGCCTAAAATCGACTTCCATCTGGAGGATTCCATTGGGAGGACCTGGCAGTGCGGTACGATCCAGCTGGATTTCCAGCTGCCGCAGCGGTTCGGGGCGGAGTATATGGGCGCGGATGGGGAAAAGCATCGCCCGATTATGATTCACCGGGTGGTGTATGGTTCTATCGAGCGTTTCATCGGTATCCTGATAGAGCATTATGCAGGAAAGTTCCCGGTATGGCTGGCCCCGGTACAGGTAAAGGTGCTTCCTATCTCTGAGAAATTCTTTGCGTACGCCGGAGAGGTGCTGTCAGCACTGAAAGAAGCGGGGATTCGGTGTGAAATGGATAACCGGGATGAAAAGATCGGATATAAAATCCGCAGTGCCCAGATGGAAAAGGTACCTTATATGCTTATTATCGGCCAGAAGGAAGAAGATGGCGGTACGGTTTCCGTGCGCAGCAGGGACGAAGGGGATTTGGGAAGCCGTAAGCTGGAGTCCTTTGTACAGAAGGTGGTTTTAGAAGCAAAAGAGTAAGAAAGAAATTTCCCTGCCGGGGCCTGGTGACAGGCCGGGCAGGGAAATTTGATTTGATTGGCGGAGTCCATCCGTCAGGCAGCCGTATTGTTAAGGAAGTACACGGATTTCATCCGGGTTGGTCTGGGCGGGGATGCTTAAGGTAGCGATCTGGTACCAGACCAGGATTCTGTTTCCGGGCTGCAGCACGGAATGTTCCAGTTCCCTCTTGCCGTCCATTGTTTTAACCGGGGTATCCTCGCGGATGAAGCAAATCAGATCCTGATCGGTAGTGATGCTGAGAGTGCCGTCCGGGTCGGCAGTGACTTCGGTAATGACCGCATAGGTGGGAACCATCATATCTTCGGGAATCTCACAAAAGATCACATCGGCGTTGGACATAGGAGGCAGGCTTCTGGTCATGATCGGGCTGACATAGGCATAGAGCATTTCTCCCGGCTGCAGACTTTCCAGTGTTTTTTCCCTGCCGTCTTCTGCTGTCAATATCAGGGTATCTTCATGGATAGTAAGGACAATGGTGGAATAGGGATCGTCCTGGTTGTCGTTGGAAATGGTAACCTGGCTGCCGTTTATTTCCGTCACCGTGCCGTAAACACGGATGGAAGAAGGCGCTTCGGTTTCCGGAAAGGCTGCCGTATCCTGGGAGGAACTGCCGGCAGGGGATTCATCGCTCATGCCGGAGGCTATATGAAGGGTTCCGGGTTCCATTCCGTCCTCTTCCAGCCGGGCAAGCATTTCTTCCGCCTCCTGCTGTGTTTCAAATTCCCCCACAACCACCAGATATTTTCCGTCCTGGGTTTTTACCAGGCTGCTGTCCTCTGTGGGAAGGGCTTCCCGGAAGTGGGCGGTCTCTTCACCGCCTTCCATTTCAGCGGAGGAAAGGTAATAGATTTCCCTTATTTCATCGGGGATATCGTTATAGTTGAGGGTCAGCTCCACATAGCCGTCCTGGCTGTGATCCGCAATCTGGTATCCCATGTTAACAGGAAGCTCCACGACAAAACTTACGGCGGAGTCGTCCAGAAGAATACTGCGATAGACATCTTTTACCAGATCGGATTCCAGAAGAGGTTTGCTGATAGCTTCGAAATCAAAATCGCGTACATCATAAAGGGTGAAAACAAGACGGTGGGGAGCCCATTTTTCATCTATCCGGTAAGCCTTGTTCTCCCGGGAGGAATCCTTAGGCGTGCTGCAGGGGATCCGGTAGCTTTCCGGTTCCTGTACCTCTACGGGCGGTTCGTCGGAAAAGGCCTGGGGTGTTACCGGCGTGTCGGAGGAGGAACGGGCGGGGGACGGCGTGTTGGCATTATCCCCGGCGTTTCCGTCCGCAAAGGGGAATACCTGTGCGAATACCACCAGACACAGGCATGCGGCGGCCAGAGAGCCGATACCGGTAATCCATTTTTTTGCCGTATATTTTTGTCCCCGGTCCAGTCCGGTCCGAATGGCATCGGAAAGGGAATCGGGCAGGGGGATGTTATTGTAGTTTTCTTTTCCTTTATTCATAACTGTAGCTCCTTTCTGGGGGGTGTCAGACCGAAACGGCTTCTTTTAATTTGCCGATGGTGCGGTAAAGCCGGGTTTTCACCGTGCTTTCCGGCAGTTTCATGGTTTCCGCTATTTCCCGGAAGCTTCTGTCCTCAAAATATTTCAGGATGATCAGTGTTTTTTCTTCGGGGTTTAAGGTATTCAGCGCCTGATATAAATCCAGGCGGTCGTCTATGGAAAGCTCCTCCGGCTGTTCGGTGAACGTGTCGTCAGGAACAACAAATTCATATTTTTTCTGTTTTTTCAATAAATCATAAGCACAATTAATGATAATCCGGCTCATCCAGGTATCGAAAAATTCCGGTTTTTCCAGTTTGTTCAGATGGATAAAACCTCTGTAGGTAGCTTCCGATAGGATATCCAGCGCGTCGTGCTCATTTTTGACATAACAGAAAGCGAGACGATAAAATTTTGCCTTTCCGTTTTCCATATACTGTGCGAATTGCTTCTTAGTTAAATGTTGGCTCATGTGCCCCACCTTCTTTCATGAATCTTGTTTTTTAGCCCTTTACACTCATTAGACTTCCCAGGAAGGAAAAAAGTTTGCGCAAAACGAAAAAAAATGATAAAAGTTAGTATAGCATATTTTACACAGAGGGGGAAAGGAACGGACAGGCATGAGATTTATTATTTCACCGGCGAAGAAGATGAATGTGGATACGGATACGATGGAGATCGGAGGGCTTCCGGTTTATTTGGAAAAAGCGGGGGCGCTTTTGGAATGGCTTAAAGGGAGGAAGCCGGAGGAACTAAAGGAGCTTTGGAAGTGTAATGATAATATTACCGCTTTAAATTATGAAAGAATACGGTCGATGGATCTGGAAAAGGGGCTGACACCGGCGCTTTTATCTTATGAGGGGATTCAGTACCAGTATATGGCCCCGCGGGTTTTTGCGGACGGGGAATGGGCTTACGTGCAGGAGCATGTGCGGATTCTTTCAGGGTTTTATGGGATTTTGAAACCGCTTGACGGTGTGGTGCCTTACCGGCTGGAGATGCAGGCCAAGGGGAATCCCGGAGGAGTTGGGAACCTGTATGATTTCTGGGGGAATCTGCTGTATGAGGAGCTGGAACGGGAGACGGATTGTATCGTGAATCTGGCTTCCAGGGAGTATTCCCGGTGTGTGGAAGGCCGGATCGGGAAGGGGATGGAGTATATTACCTGTGTTTTCGGGGAAGAAAAAGAAGAAGGACGGAAGGCGGAAGGAAACGCGGGGAAAAAGAAGGGGCAGGGAATCCCGGTGATCCAGAAAGGGACGCAGGCGAAGATGGCCCGGGGGGAGATGGTGCGGTTCGCGGCGGAAAAAAATATCAGGGACTGGAGAAAGCTGAAGGATTTCCGCGGGCTTGGTTATACTTACAGGGAGGAATATTCTTCCGGGGATCAGCTTGTATTTGTAAAAAAGAAGGAGAACCGGGACGGCGGATGGGATACCGGTATTTGACAGCGGTACAAACAGGCATTAAACTAAACATATGGCAGAAGCGGGAAGGAAACGGAAATCATGTATGTAATAGCAGGTCTTGGAAATCCGAAGCGGGAGTATGAGAACACCCGGCATAATGTAGGATTTGATATGATAGATGCCCTGGCAGATAAATATGGGATACGGGTGATTGAGAGGAAGCATAAGGCTCTGGTCGGCAGGGGATATATTGACGGGAGAAAGGTTGTGCTGGCAAAACCGCAGACTTTTATGAATCTGAGTGGTGAAAGCATCCGTGAGATCATAGATTATTATAAGGTAGATCCCCGGACGGAGCTGATCGTGGTATGTGATGATATCAGCCTGGATTTGGGACAGCTGCGTATCCGGAAAAAAGGAAGCGCCGGCGGACATAACGGTTTGAAAAATATTATTGCCCATCTGGGTACGGATGGTTTTGCCCGGATTAAGATGGGCGTGGGAAACAAGCCGGAGGGCTATGATCTGGCGGATTATGTGCTGGGTCATTTCACCGGCGGGGAACGTAAAATTATGGACGAGTGCATCGCTCTTGCGGTGGAGGCTTCCGTCACCATGATGGAGAAGGGGCCGGACGAGGCCATGAACAGATTTAATGGAAAGCGGGCAGGCGGGGAAAAGTAGATGAATGCAATTACAGCGCCGTTACGGGAACTGGCGGAATTTGAAGAAGGGCAGGCACTCTTGAAAAAGCAGGGGGCCTGTATCGGATTTACAGGCTGCGTGGATTCCCAGAAGCTTCATATGGCATATGGACTCAGCGATGGTTTCCGGTACAAAATCATCGTTACTTTCAGTGACCTGAAGGCAAGGGAAATATTTGAGGATTATCAGTTTTATGACAGGGATGTGACCTGGTATCCGGCAAAGGATCTGATTTTTTACCAGGCGGATATCCACGGGAACCAGCTCGTGACGGAACGGATGAAGGCGCTTCGGAAGATCATGGAGGGGAAACCGCTGACGGTCATCACTACCTTTGCGGCCTTGATGTCCCCCCAGGTCCCTCTGGAGGAGATAGCCGCTTCCGTTATCCATATTGATGCGGACAGCAGCCTGGACGAAAGCGGGCTTGCCCGCAAACTATCTGAAATGGGATATGAGAAAAATTACCAGGTGGATGCACCGGGGCAGTTTTCCATCCGGGGCGGTATCATAGATATTTTTGATCTGACGGAGGAGAACCCGTACCGTATTGAGCTGTGGGGAGAAGAAGTGGAATCCATCCGCAGCTTTGATCTGCTCAGCCAGCGGAGCGTGGAAAAGCTGGACGAAGTGGATATTTATCCGGCCACGGAAATGATGCTATCTGCGGCGCAGAAGGAAAACGGACTCCGTCTGATTGAAAAGGAAGCAAAGGAATTCGGGGATAAGCTGCAGGCATCCTTTCTGACGGAGGAGGCCCATCGGGTAAGGACCCAGGTAAAGGAGCTGCGGGAGCAGGTATTGGAATTTTCCCAGATCACCAACCTGGAGAGCTATATCCGGTATTTTTATGAGGATACGGTTTCTTTCCTGCGCTTTTTCCCGGCAGGGGAAAGCTGCATCTTTATTGATGAGGCGCTTCGGGTGAAGGAACATGCGCTGGCAGTGGAGATGGAATTCCGGGAAAGCATGGGGCACCGGCTGGAAAAAGGGTATATTCTTCCCCGGCAGGCGGACCTTCTATATGGCTGGGAGGTGACGGCGGGTTTCCTTCAGAACGGCAGGACGGTGCTGCTCTCCTCCATGGACAGTAAGAATGCGCTGCTGAAGCCGCAGAGGAAGTTTGATGTCAATGTAAAAAGCATGTCTTCCTATAACAGCAGCTTTGACGCACTGGTTTCCGATTTGAAAAGATATAAGAAAAACGGATACCGGGTGCTGCTGCTTTCCGGTTCCCGTACCAGGGCAAGGCGTCTGGCGGAGGATCTGCAGGAACAGGGGCTGAACAGCTTCTACAGCGAGGACGGGGAACGGGAGGTAATCCCGGGAGAGGTGATGCTTTTTTACGGACATGTGAAGAGAGGGTTTGAATATCCTCTCCTGAAGTTCGTGGTGATCACCGAGAGTGATATTTTCGGAGCACAGAAGAAAAAGAAAAAGCATAAGAAAAAATTCGAAGGACAGAAAATCAACGACTTTTCCGAGCTGCGTATCGGTGATTATGTGGTGCATGAAAGCCATGGCCTGGGTATTTACCAGGGGATAGAAAAGGTGGAGGTGGAAAGGATTGTAAAGGATTACATCAAAATATCTTACCGGGACGGCGGGAACCTTTACGTGCTGGCTACCGGCCTGGATGTGATCCAGAAATACGCTTCCTCCGACGCGGCGAAAACGCCCAAGCTGAATAAGCTGGGAACCCAGGAATGGCACAGGACCAAAACCAAGGTACGAAGCGCCGTGGATGAAGTGGCAAAGGATCTGGTGGAGCTGTATGCCGTAAGGCAGCAGCAGGAGGGCTATCCTTATTCCCGGGATACGGTGTGGCAGAAGGAATTCGAGGAATGCTTTCCTTTTGAGGAGACGGATGATCAGCTGGCCGCTATCGCCGCTACCAAGGAGGATATGGAAAGCTACCGTATCATGGACCGTCTGATATGCGGGGATGTGGGTTACGGAAAAACGGAAATCGCCATCCGGGCGGCATTTAAGGCCATACAGGATGGGAAGCAGGTGGCTTTTCTGGTGCCCACCACGATTCTGGCCCAGCAGCATTATAATACCTTTGCCCAGAGGATGAAGGATTTCCCGGTACGGATCGATCTGATGTCCCGATTCCGTACCCCGTCGGAGCAAAAGAAAACCGTGGAGGATCTGCGCAAGGGCCAGGTGGATATTGTCATCGGAACCCACAGGATCCTGTCGTCCGATATCCAGTTTAAGGATCTGGGGCTTTTGATCATCGACGAGGAGCAGCGCTTCGGCGTCACCCATAAGGAAAAAATAAAGAAAATCAAGGATAACGTGGATGTGCTTACGCTGACCGCCACGCCGATCCCCAGGACCCTGCACATGTCCCTGGTGGGCATCCGGGATATGAGCGTCCTGGAGGAACCGCCCAGTGACAGGCTTCCCATCCAGACCTTTGTCTGTGAATACAATGAAGAAATGGTGCGGGAGGCCGTTGTCAGGGAGCTTACCCGGGGCGGGCAGGTATATTATGTATATAACCGGGTCCAGACAATTGCGGATGTGGCCGCTGTCCTGCAGGAGCTGGTTCCGGAGGCGACCGTGGCGTTTGCCCACGGGCAGATGAAGGAGCATGAGCTGGAACGGATCATGTATGATTTCATCAACGGGGAAATTGATGTGCTGGTGGCGACCACCATTATCGAAACCGGTCTGGATATCTCCAATGTGAATACCATGATCATCCACGATGCGGATCAGCTGGGGCTTTCCCAGCTTTATCAGCTGAGAGGGCGGGTAGGGCGATCCAACCGGACCTCCTATGCCTTCCTGATGTATAAGCGGGATAAGATGCTTAAGGAAATTGCGGAAAAAAGGCTCTCTGCCATCCGGGAATTTACCGATCTTGGCAGCGGTTTTAAAATTGCCATGCGGGATCTGGAAATCAGGGGGGCGGGCAATCTTCTGGGACGAAAGCAGCACGGGCATATGGAAGCGGTAGGCTATGATCTGTACTGCAAGATGCTCAATGAAGCCGTGAAGAACCTGAAAGGGGAGAAGAGTATCGTGGATTTCACCACCACCGTGGAACTGGAGGCGGATGCCTTTATCCCTCCTTCCTATATTGTGAACGAACAGCAGAAGCTGGATATTTACAAGCGGATTGCCGGTGTGGAAACCCATGCCGAAAGTGAAGATATGAAGGAAGAGCTGCTGGATCGGTTCGGAGAGGTTCCCAAGTCGGTGGAGAACCTGCTGCGTATTGCCCTGATCCGGGTGCTGGCCCATGAACTGTATATCACGGAGGTCAAGGGAAGAAACGGGGAATTAAAGCTTACCATGCGTCCCGATGCCGCCATACGGGTGGAAAATATCCCGACAATCCTGGAAAAGCATAAAAAGAAACTCACCTTCAGCGCCAGGGGGACGCCGGTTTTCTTATACCGTTACAAGAAATGCGGCGTTGTGGAAAAGGATGCAGAAAACCTGATACGGCTTACCGAAGAGCTGCTGGGGGATATGATGCAGATTCTGACCTGATGAAGCATGTTTCCATTCCCGGGAAACGGGAGACGGTCGGCAGCAGATAAAACAAAACGAAAGGGTAAGGTAACAGTTCAGTTCGGTCTGAAGTGTTGCCGAGGAGGATTGGCATGAAAAAGGTACTTGTCGTAGTTGACATGCAGAATGATTTTATTGACGGCTCTCTGGGGACCGCGCAGGCGCAGGGAATTGTGGACAAGGTAATCGGTAAAATCAAATCGTATCCGGCAGATTGTATTTATGCCACCAGAGATACGCACGGAGAGGATTACCTTGCGAGCAGCGAAGGAAAGAACCTTCCGGTGGTACATTGCGTAAAGGGGAGCAGAGGATGGGAAATCCGTTCCGAAATCGCGGAGGCTATGCCGGAGGCGGTAATTGTAGATAAGCCTTCCTTTGGATCCATGGATCTGGTAAAGCTTCTGTGCACGGAAAATGAAAAAGAGGAACTGGCAATCGAACTGGTGGGACTCTGTACGGATATCTGCGTGGTATCCAACGCCATCCTGCTTAAAAGCTTTCTGCCGGAAAACCGTATCATCGTGGATGCCGCCTGCTGTGCAGGGGTGACGCCGGAAAGCCATGAAGCCGCGCTTCTTACCATGAAAATGTGCCAGATCATGGTGGAAGGGTAAGAAAAGCGATGAAAATCATATATCAGATCGGTATTATTTTTTCTATATGCTGGGTGAGCCAGATTGTGGAGGCGCTGCTTCCCTTTGCTTTCCCGGCGAGCGTGATAGGAATGGTGCTGTTGTTTGTGCTGCTGGCCTTCAGGGTGCTGAAGGTGGAGCATATCCGGGAAAAATCGGATTTCCTGCTGGCGAATATGGCCTTTTTCTTTGTGCCCGCCGGCGTGAGCATCATCAATTATTTTGAGGTGCTTCAAAGCACGGTGTGGAAGCTTCTGATCATCTGCCTGCTCACCACCATTCTCACTTTTGCGGCCACAGCCGGGAGCATCCGGCTGACTCTGAAGCTGATGGCTTTAAGAAAAGGGGGGAACGGAAATGGCTGAACTGACATCCTCCCCCTTTTTCGGCATAGCTCTGAGCATTCTGGCTTTTTCCATCGGTGTGCGGATTCAGAAAAAAACAGGGCTTGTGGTGTGTAATCCGCTGATAATTGCCATTGTTCTGGTTATCGGCGTGCTGCTCTTGTTCCGGATTCCTTATGAGGCTTATAAGGAAGGCGGGAGTATTATCAACATGTTCCTTGCACCGGCTACAAGCTGTCTGGCAGTTTCCGTTTATACAAGGGTGGAGCTGCTGAAGAAGAACTGGCTTCCCATTCTGGTGGGCTGTACGGTGGGCGCCCTCACTTCCATGGGAAGTGTCTATCTGCTGTGCCGGCTTTTTGGCCTGGATGAGGCGCTGACCAACTCCCTTATCCCCAAATCGGTGACAACCCCCATTGCGGTGGGGATTTCCGAAAGCCATGGGGGAATGGTGCCGGTCACGGTGGTTGCAGTAATCATAACAGGGATTATGGGCAGTATCCTGGCCCCCTGGCTGATCCGGGTTTTCCGGGTTACGGATTCCATGACCGCGGGGCTGGCTATCGGCGCCTGCAGCCATGCGGTAGGTACCTCCAAGGCTATTGAGCTGGGGGAAACCGAAGGGGCTATGAGCGGTCTTGCCATTGGCATCTGCGGGATACTGACGGTACTGTTTTCTTTGATTATGGGGTGATTTTAAACCGTGGTTATTTCAACAGTCCTGGTTTCACAGCCTTCGGAGGTTAAGGTTACTTTTATGATACCTTTTTCATATCCGGCCCTGACGGCGGCCAGAAGATAGCCGTCATAGGAGGTCCAGACAGGATTGTCATAGCGGTTCAGGGTCTGGGGATCCGCACTGCCGAAGCCCTGGAGCGTTCCGCAGCCTTGTACCTGAATGGTTACCTCTTTTTCTATATTCAGGTTTATGCGGCCGCAGGCGTCCCGGAAGCAGACGGTGAGATAGGACAGGTCGGCACCGTCCGCTTTTATCTGTGTGTGATCACAGGAAATATCCATCTCCACCCGGGAATCGGCGGTCTGCAGGAAACAGCTTCCGGTTTCCCTGCCGTCTTTGTAGCTGACTGCCTTCAGTTCACCCGGCTGATAAGGGATCTCAAAGGCAGCCATAAAGGCATCGCCCACCGCTTTCTTTCCAAGGGAGGACCCATTTAAAAAAAGCTCGGCTTCCTCCGCGTCGGCATAGACGTCCACGTAAGCGGTTTGTCCCTCGTATCCCGGCCATGTCCAGCTGGCGATGTTATCCTTCCACATCCAGGGCGTCAGGGAGGATTTCTGCCCGTTCCGGTTCATGCGCAGGACGGCAAGATAAGGATTTTTGCGAAGGCCGAATACGATTTCCCGAAGATAGCTGATAGGCCTGCGGTAGCCTGTGATATCGATATCTCCTATGTAGGCGATGCTGTCCGGCCAGTGGGAGGTGAAGTTTTGTGTGCCGTCATAATAGAAAATACCGCAGCCGGCTTCCCCGAGATAATCATAGCCGGTCCAGGTCATATCTCCGATGACATGGTCATTCTTTTTCACCACATCCCATAAACGGACGATATCTCCGGGGAAGGTTTCGCTGCCGATTACCACACGGTTGGGATGGAATTCCTTTTCCGCCGCATGGAGTGCCGTCAGATAGTTATAGCCGGTGATATCCATACCGGACGCGGTTTCCTCCAAAAGGCCGGAAAGGACGGGGCTGGTTGCCATCCGGTCGGCAAGAGGCCCGGAAAGAACCGCCATCATGCCGTTGAGCGCGTCCGCGCCGCCTTCTGTCCTGTCGTCTTCCGTCTCTTTCTTCCCGAGAGAAGCGGCCATTTGTGCCATCTGCTCCTTCCCAAGGATATCGGCCATAATTTCACCCATATGGGGCGCGCCTGCAAGCAGGCCGTTTATGGCATTGGTGGTATAACGGGAATCATCCAGCTCCTTGAATTTGTTGTTTATCCTGCGGTTAAGCTGCGCCCCTTTTGCGGTGCCGGCCTCGGGGATTTCATTCCCCATACTGTACATCAGGACACAGGGGTGGTTGAAATCCTTGTCGACCATGCGTTCCACATCCTTTTCCCAGAAATAAGGAAACTGCTGGGAATAATCGTTGGCATTTTTGGAGCGGGTCCACATGTCGGAAAGCTCATCCATGACGTACATACCTATCCGGTCGCAGGCGTCCAGCATAGCCTTGCTCATGGGATGATGGGCGCTGCGGATACAGTTGAAGCCCGCCGCCTTCAATTGCTCGCAGCGGCGTTCTTCCGCCCGCTCCAGCGTGGCGGCGCCGAGGATTCCGTTATCGTGGTGAATACAGGTGCCGCGAAGCTTTACGCTTTTCCCGTTGACACAGAGTCCCTGTGCAGCGGAAAGACGCAGGGTGCGGATACCGAAGGAAACAACAGCCTCGTCCGCCGCCGTGTCGTTGTCCATGACCGTTACCCGGCAGGTATAAAGGCTGGGGGTATCACAGTCCCAGAGAAGCGGATTTTTTACCGCCATCCGCTGCCTGGATAGTTCACAGGTATGGGGAAAAGAGGTGACGGGTATCCGATCCGATGCCACAATATTTCCGCTGCCGTCCGTAATTTCGGTATGGAGCATGACCTTTTTCGTAAGCGTCCCCGCATTTTCCAGCGCAGTCTTAACGACAATGACCGCATAGTCCCCGTCCGCATCCGGGGTCGATACCTTGAGCCCGTCCGCCTTCAGATGGACCGGCCCGCCGAGAAGAAGGCTGACATTCCGGTATATGCCTCCGCCGCTGTACCATCTGCTGGTCTGCTCCTGATTATTGGCAATCACCTTGATTTCATTTGTTTCCCCATAGCGCAGGAAATCTTCACAGGCCACATAGAAATTGGTATAGCCGTAAGGATGGCCTCCTGCATAATCCCCGTTTATGTACACGCGGGCATTGGCGTAAACACCCTCAAATTCCAGCATCACGGAGTTCCCTTCCCAGGCGTCGGGAACATCCAGCTGCCTGGTATAGGTATACACATTTCCCGGGTAAAACCCGGTCTGGCTTCCGTTTTTCGTGTCGGGAGTCCTTTTTTCATGTATCATGGCATCGTGGGGCAGATGAACGGTTACGGCATGGGGATCTCCGCCCCGCAGCATGCTCATCAGCCCGTTTTCCCCGGATGTGACTATCCAGTTATCATTCAATTTTTTCCGTATCATGGCACCTCTTTCCCGGCCGCGGCTTCTGTATCTTACTCGTGTCCACAGTAACCGTTTCCTGTTGTTTGTTGAAATGTTATACGATATACATAAAGTATAGGATAGAATTATAAAATTAACAATGCATATGCACATAAAAGTCCGATTTTGATAGTGATATTTATCTTAAATGACAACAAAAGAAAAACGGGAGTGCTATACTTCTTGTATAAGATGACAACCAACTTATGGTATGCACCGCAAATCATCCTTCATGTTTACGACAAGAAAAGGAGGGGATATGAATAACAGTGTTTTTGAACCGATCGAACATAAGATTATGGCTCCTGCAAAAATTTTTGTAACCGGAATGGAAAGCTCCCATTATCACTGGCATTATGACTATGAACTGGTGGTTTTGCTGAAAGGAAAGCTCCAGGTTCTCTGTGGTCCCAGTCCTATGCTGATGGAAGCGGGGGATATTTTTCTCGTAAACAGCAAAATGGTGCATGGATACCGGGGAGTCCAGGATAATCTCTGCCTTTTCATTCAGTTCCCCACCACAATTTTTGAACGGATTGCGGGAAAGGAACAGCTGCTATATTTTTATCTGAACAGCGTGAGGAAACAGTTTCCGCCGAAAGGCGGCTTCGAGAGGCTGAGGAAGGCGGCCTGCAAAGCCGGTCTTACCATTTATGGAGAGGAGCCGGAGGCTTATCTGGTTCAGAACGCGTCATTTTATGAATTGATGGCGGAACTGGCGGCAAGCGTACAGTTTGATATCCGCCGTTATCCGGGATATGCGGACAGTCCCGCAGAGGGGCAGCTTGTAGCGGAAATAGGGGCTTATATCGACGCCAACTGCGATCAGAAAAATCTGACGGAATGCATTTCCAGGCATTTCGGGATCAGTGAAAAATCGCTGTACCGCTATGCCAAAAGCTTCCTGGGGATATCGCCCAAGGAAATGATCGATACGGCGAGGGTGGAAAAGGCAAAAGCGCTTCTGAGACTGAGCAGGAAACCAATTACCATGATCGGAGGGGAATGTGGTTTCACTAATGAAGCGACTTTTTACCGTGTCTTTAAAAAAGAAACCGGAATCACACCAAAGGAATACAGAAACGGCGGGGGGATTGGACCGGTGGAAAAGGTAGTACAGGGATATTTGAATTTTGATAAAAGGGAAGCGGAAACGTTAATGCATAGTTATGCGGAATGCTGAAGGGAGAATGAGATGAACCAGGCGAAGGAACACAGACTTGAATTTACAGAGAAGGCACAGGAAATTGTGGATAGGATGTCGCTGGAGGAGAAGGTATACCTGATGAGCGGGAACCTGACATTCCAGGATATGATGGCGGATGCCATGGGTGAGGCATCCCATTATAATGCCAGACCTTATCCTGCGGGGGGAAATGAACGGGAAGGCGTTGCGCCGATGCTTTTTTGCGACGGGCCAAGAGGGGTGGTCTGCGGGACCGGGGAAAGCACCTGCTTTCCGGTAACGATGTGCCGCGGCGCCAGCTTTGACACGGAGCTGGAGGAAGAAATCGGGCATGCCATCGGGCGTGAGGTACGGGGGCACGGCGGCAACCTGTTTGCGGGAGTGTGCATCAATCTGCCCTATAACCCCGGCTGGGGACGCAGCCAGGAGGTCTACGGGGAGGACAGCTTTGCGCTGGGACAGATGGGTTCGGCCCTGGTGAGAGGCGTACAGGCGGAGGATGTCATGGCCTGCGTCAAGCATTTTGCATTTAATTCCATGGAAATCAGCCGATTTAAGGTGAGTGTGGATTGTGAAAGGCGTACCGAGCGAGAGGTGTATCTGTCCCATTTTAAGGACTGTGTGGATGCGGGGGCGGCGAGTATCATGAGCGCCTATAACCTGTACAAGGGAACCCACTGCGGCCATTCCGACTATCTGCTGCGTAAGGTGCTGAAGGAGGAATGGGATTTCGACGGCTTTGTCATGAGCGATTTCATCTGGGGCGTAAAGGATACCGTGGAAGCCGGAAACGGCGGACAGGATATGGAAATGTGCTGTACCCAGTTTTTCGGGGATAAGCTGGTGCAGGCGGTAAAGGACGGGTTGGTGGGCGAAGGGCGCATCAATGATTCCGCCCTGCGGATCGTGCGTACCATTCTGGCCTTTGAGGATTCCTATCAAAAGAGCGGGCATACCTACGGAAAAGAGATCCTGGGCTGCAAAGAGCATGTCGAGCTGGCGAAGCGTGCCGCAGAGGAAGGGATTGTCCTGTTAAAGAACGAAGGAAAAGCACTTCCTTTCCGGAAAGATAAGATCAAAAAGATCGCGCTGCTGGGAAAACTGGCAAATAAAGCCAATATAGGGGATCATGGTTCGAGCCGGGTATTCCCTGCCTATGTAAAAACACCCATGGACGGCTTTAATGAAGTGCTCCCGGAGGCGGAAGTGATCTGGTACAGCGGGGAAGATCTGGAGCATGCGAAGGAAGTGGCGAAGGAAGCGGATGCGGTTGTTTTTGTGGTGGGCTTTGACCATGACGACGAAGGAGAATTTGTTGCTGTGGAAAATGCCGAAAACTATACCGGAGCTGTGGGCGGGGATCGTAAAACACTGGGCCTTCATGAGGATGAGGTGGAATTGATCAAGACCGTGGGACCGGAAAACAAAAACTCTGCGGTTGTTATGATTGGCGGCAACATGATTATGGTGACGGACTGGATTGACAGTGTGGCTTCCGTCCTGATGGCTTTTTACCCGGGGCAGGAAGGGGGAAGTGTGATTGCCCGGATCCTGACAGGGGAAGTCAATCCCAGCGGCAAGCTTCCGTTTGTACTCCCGTATGAGGAAGAGGATCTGCCCCATGTGAACTGGGATACCACCAACCAGTACTATGGATATTACCATGGCTATACCAAGCTGCAGAAGATAGGCAAAACACCACTTCTGCCCTTTGGATTCGGAGGCAGCTATACCACGTTTTCCGTGGAGGCTCCGGCTTTCCGTGCGGATGAAGATAAGGTGACCGGGGTATGTACGGTAAAAAATACGGGAGACAGGGAAGGCACGGAGGTAATCCAGCTGTATGTGGGCTTTGGCCACTCTTCCATTGACCGGCCGGTCAGGCTGCTGAGAGGCTTCCGGCGGGTGACGCTCGCGCCCGGTGAGGAAAAGCAGGTGGAAATCACCTGTCCCGTGGAAAAGCTGAAATACTATGACACAAAGAGCGCTTCTTTCCGGCTGGAGCATATGGAATATGAAATGTACATAGGCACATCTTCTGCCGAGGAGGATCTTTTAAAGGGCAGCATCCAATTATAAAGCCGCACAAAAACAAATGTTGACTGGGGGATAAGGATATGCAGGAAAAAAAATATTTAAAATGGTACAATAAGGTAGGTTACGGTTCCGGAGATCTTGCGGCAAATATGGTTTACGCGCTTCTTACCAGCTTTGTCATGATTTATCTGACGGATACCGTTGGGCTGAATGCGGGTATCGCCGGTACCCTGATGATGTTTTCCAAGTTTGCGGACGGTATCACGGACGTATTCTTCGGTTCTCTTATTGACAAGACAAAGAGCAAATTAGGCAAAGCCCGTCCCTGGATGCTCTGGTCCTATATCGGGAATGCGGTAATGCTGATAGCTATTTTCGCCATTCCCGAAAGCTGGGGGGATACGGCAAAATACGCCTATTTCTTCATTGCTTATACATTGCTGAATGCGGTTTTCTATACGGCAAATAATATTGCCTATGCCTCCCTCACCTCCCTGATAACCAGGAATAATAACGAACGTGTGCAGGTGGGATCCATCCGTTTCATGTTTTCCCTGGCGACCAACCTGGTGGTTGCATCCATAACCGTCGGGCTGGTATCCACTATGGGCGGCGGCGCTATGGGCTGGCGGAATGTGGCGATTATTTATGCCCTGATCGGGCTGGTGGTGAATACGGTTTCTGTTTTCTCCGTAAAAGAGGTGGTGGATGAGGATGAAACCGCCCCAAAGAAGGGGGACGAAGAAAAGCTGACCCTTCTGCAGTCCGCCAAGCTTCTGGTGCAGAACAAATATTATCTGATGATCGTGGCACTGTATATCCTGACCTATATCCAGACGGGTATAGCGGGGATCGGTATCTATTATATGACCTATGTTTTAGGCAATCCGGCCCTATTGGGTACCTTTTCCGCGGCCCAGATGTTCCCTATGATTGTGGGTCTGGCCCTCACTCCCGCATTGGTTAAAAAAGCCGGAAGCATGTACAAGGTAAATCTCACCGGCTACTGCATCGCCTTTTTCATGCGTATCGGCTTTATCATCGGCGGCCTGATTGGGAGTATCCCCATGATGCTTGCTTTTTCCGTAATTGCCGGCCTTTGCGTCAGCCCTGTTACAGGAGATTTAAATGCCCTGATTGCGGCGACCAGCGACTATACCTACCGCACAAAGGGAAAGCGTATCGACGGAACCATGTTTTCCTGTTCTTCCCTGGGCATTAAAATCGGCGGCGGCCTGGGCACCGCCCTGGCCGGGATGCTTCTGGAAGCAGGGGGATATGTGGCGAACGCGCCGGTCCAGTCGGAATCCTGCATCAATATGCTGAAATTCATGTATCTGGGATTCCCGTTTATCATGGTTATCATTTCTATCCTTATTCTGTCCCGCCTGAAGGTGGAGAAAGCAAACCAGGATTGGGATTTGGAGCATGGAAAATAAAATAGGTTAGCATACAAAAAACAGGCCGTTTGCTACGGCCTGTTTTTTGTATGGTTACTGTCTCCATCCCGGTCGTGCCGCACAGGCGGCGGGGGAAGGCTACTTGGATCCTGCGGGGTGAGGCACTACCGGACAAATTCCACTTTTTTTACCGGGAAAATTCCACATTACCTGAAAAAGGGGGATTTTTGAAGGAAAATGATGAAAATTGTGGTGTATTAAAGAGAAGGCAGGAATGATAGAATCCCTTTAGAAACAAGGCGGGAGCTGATACTATCGCGGAAAGGAAGGGGATTTGAGATGAAAGGGAGAGGCGGAAAAAGGCCGGTTAATGCCCGGGAGAAGCAGGGAAAGAAAATGTTTTTAATGATTCTTCCCTTTTTGATTTTGTGTTTTTTGTTTTCCTATTTCCCGCTGCACGGATGGATTTATGCATTTTATGATTATAAGGCGCCGCTGAGGCTGAGTCAGTGCCCGTTTGTGGGACTGAAGTGGTTTCGGATGTTTTTCAGCAATGAAACCCAGCTGGCGCAGCTCTGGCAGGTTATGAAGAATACCTTTGCAATGAGTTTCCTGAGTATTCTGACTTCTGTCCTGCCTCTGGGATTCGCCGTTTTTCTAAGTGAAATCAAGTGTAAATGGTTTAAAAACCTGGTGCAGACGATGACTACTCTGCCCAATTTTATCAGCTGGGTCCTGGTGTATTCGGTGGCGTTCAGCCTGTTCTCCAATACGGGCATGGTGAATACGCTTCTGCAGAATCTGGGGATTACCTCTGAGGCGGTCAAATTCCTGGACAGCGATTCCCACACATGGCTGTCCATGCTGCTGTGGCATACCTGGAAGAGCCTGGGATGGAGTGCCATTATGTATCTTGCGGCGATTTCAGGAGTGGATCAGGAGTTATATGAGGCGGCCAGAGTGGACGGCGCAGGGCGGTTTAAGCTGATGCGGCATATCACACTGCCGGCGCTGATGCCTACCTTTTTCGTACTGCTGATGCTGTCCATAGCCAATTTCCTGAATAACGGGATGGATCAGTATTTTGTATTCCAGAATGCATTTAATAAGACACATATCCAGGTTCTGGATTTGTATGTTTATAATCTGGGCATTACGGGCAGGAGCATTTCCCTTGCCACGGCAATCAGTATGATGAAAAGTGTGGTGAGCGTTTCTCTTCTGGTGGTTGTCAATTTTGTATCCAAAAGGGTAAGAGGAGAATCCATTATTTAGGAGGCTGTGTATGAAAGCTGTAATCAAGGAAAAAAGGATGAAAAGAACAAAAGGGGATATCCTGTTCGCAATTATCAATTACGTGGGATTCGGCCTGTTTACCCTGATTTGCTTTTACCCTTTTTATTATCTCATTATCAATTCCGTCAGCGCAAATGATTTAAGCGGAAACGGAAGCATTAATTTTCTGCCCAGCCAGCTGCATCTGGAGAATTATAAGCAGGTGCTGCAGTTAAAGGGGCTTGGGCTTGCGGCGCTTGTATCTGTGGGGCGGACGGTAATCGGAACGGTTTGTACGGTGCTGGCTTCGGCGTTTCTGGGATTTATGTTCACCCAGGAGCGGATGTGGAAACGGAAGCTTTGGTACCGGCTGATGGTGGTGACGATGTATTTTAATGCGGGGCTGATCCCTATGTTCCTTACCATGCAGAACCTGCATCTGACCAATTCCTTCTGGGTGTATGTGGTTCCCGTGATTGTACAGCCCTTCAATATCATACTGGTGAAGACCTATATGGAATCCATTCCCCGCTCACTGCAGGAGGCGGCGGAAATTGACGGGGCAGGTGTTATGAAGGTGTTTTTGAAGATCATCCTTCCCACCTCCACTCCCATATTGGCCACCATCGCTATTTTTTCAGCGGTGGCCCAGTGGAACGCGTTCCAGGATACGCTTATTTATGTGACGGATCAGAAGCTGTATTCCCTGCAGTATATCCTTTACCAGTATATAAACCAGGCGAATTCCCTGGCAACCATGGTAAAAAACAGCAGCGGCGGTACAAACCTGAATATGGCGGCGCTGGCGACCCAGCAGACGCCCACCTCCATCCGCATGACGGTTTCCGTCATTGTAGTCCTGCCCATTTTATTTATTTATCCCATATTCCAGCGATATTTTGTTAAGGGTATTATGATAGGTTCGGTTAAAGGTTGATAGAACAAAGGATTCATACTATGATAAAAGAAGGAGGATCTTATGAAGAAGAAACTTGTGAGCTTACTTTTATGTGCGGCTGTGGCGGTGTCCATGGCGGCAGGGTGCGGGGACGGAAAACCTGCCGCAGCGCCGCAGGAGGACGGGGCGCAGGCAGCGCAGAGCCTGTCCGGCGGAGACAGTAAATACGAGGAATTCCTTACGGTGGATGTATTTGATTCCCAGGCCAATTACCAGGGAATCCAGTCGGGCTGGTTTGCCAAAATAGTGAAAGATAAATTTAATATGGAACTGAATATTATCGCACCCAATGTGGCGGGCGGGGGAGATACCCTGTTCCAGACAAGGAGTGCTGCCGGGAATCTGGGGGATTTGATTTTCACCTCTGCGGACAGAGGAAGGCTTCAGGATCTGGTTACCGCGGGCCTGGTGATGGATATGTCCGGCTTGATCCAGGGAAAAGAAAATCTGGAAAGATACAGGGAAGCCATTGAATACAGCAATAAGGAGCTTGTGGAGGAAGAGGGGATTTATATGATTCCTTCCGAAGTAACCACCCTGTCCCCCACCACACCCATGGAGGGGACGGACTGTAACTCCGGGGTATATCTGCGATGGGATCTGTATCAGGAATTAGGCTGTCCGGAGCTGAATACGGCGGAGGATATGCTGGCTGTGCTGAAGGAGATGCAGGAGCTGTGTCCCGTCAGTGATTCCGGAAAGAAAACCTATGCGTTTTCCCTGTTTAAGGATTGGGACGATAATGCGATGAAGCAGGGGGCATGGCTTCCCAGTCTGTATGGATACCGTTTTATGGGGGATGCGGTATATTCCGCAGATGATTCCCTTCCGCCCCAGAGCCTGGTTGAGGATGATTCCGTATATGTGCGTAATTTAAAGCTGTTTTTCACAGCCAACCAGATGGGGCTGATGGATCCGGAATCCACCACGCAGAACTATGATACGCTTTACAGTAAATATAAAGACGGCGCCGTTCTTTTTTCTCCCTGGCCTTGGCTGGGACAGGCGGCCTATAATGTGACCGAGCATGTGGAGGAGGGAAAGGGGTTTATGGCGATTCCCGTTGCGGATACCCGGATTTATTCCTGGGGCTGCTATGCCAAAGGAAACCCCGCCAACAGTGCCATGATAGGAAGCAAGGCCCAGGATCCCCAGAGGATGGCGGATTTCATTGACTGGCTGTATTCCCCGGAAGGGATCGGCAACAGTGCGGGACACAGCGTAACCCTGTGCGGACCCGAAGGGCTTACCTGGGAAATGAAGGATGGTGCGCCGGTCCTTACCGAATTCGGCAGGCAGTGCCTGGTGGACGGGGATGCACAGATGCCGGAGGAATACGGCGGAGGAAGCTGGAAGGACGGAAAGTCCCAGCTGGGAATCAAAGCGATCTCCAGCGCGGAAATCAATCCGGAAACAAACCATCCTTACGATTATACCTTATGGGATTCCTATACGGAATTAAACAGCAACCCTTTGATCGAGGACTGGCAGGAGCACTATGGAGTAAAGACGGCGGTGGAATATTACAAGGATCACGGGCAGGTGCTGGTGGCCCCGGGATGCTCCTATTCCGAACCGGCGGAGGATTCCGAAATCGCCACAATCCGTACACAGATTAACTCCACGGTGGTGGAGTATTCCTGGAAGGCGGTATTTGCAAAGGACGAAGCGGAATTTAAGGAATACATCCGCCAGATGCAGGAAACCGTCTATGGCCTGGGATATGAGAGAATTCTGGAAATAGATATGCAGAAGGTGGAGGATCAAAAGGCGGAAAGGCAGAAAGTGCTTCAGTAAAGGATGGGGATTCATGTATCAGATAAAAACGGATTGCCATGTCCATACCATATTGAGCGGGCATGCGTACAGTACCATTGAGGAATGCGCCGCCTATGCGGCCGGCAGGAAGCTGGAATGCATCGCGGTGACGGATCATTTCTGTCCCATAAAAGAAGAGGAATTCGGGGATAAGGCAGTTCCCATCATCAACCTGACCGTGCTTCCTTCCCATATCCGGGGAGTCCGCATCCTGCGCGGAATGGAAGCGGATATCGTGGATTTGGAAGGACATCTGGCCAACTATAATGTGATGCATGAGGGGAAAAGTGTGCTGGAGGAGGCATGGAAAGATTTGGAGCTGGTGATTGCCAGCGTCCACCGGGGGCCTGGTAAAATGGAAACCGACCGGGAAGATACCGCCGCAAATACAAATATGTATCTGAAGGTGCTGCAGAACGGCAGGGTCAATGTACTGGGCCATGTGGGGAGATCCGGCTACCGGTTTGATATGCTGCCGGTTATCCGGGAAGCCCGCCGGCTGGGAAAGGCTCTGGAAATCAATGAAGCCTCCGCCCGGTTCGGCGCCCATATCCCGGCTGTCTGCCGTCAGGCCGCCCAGCTGTGCGCCCGGGAAGGAACGATGATTATGGTAAATTCCGATGCCCACTCCGCCCATTCCATCGGGCTGTATCCGGAATCACTCCGGATGCTAGAGGAAATCCATTTCCCTGAGAGGCTCATTGCCAACCGGGATTATCAAAGCCTGGAGGAATTTCTCGGTCATAACCTGTAAAAAAGAAGCCGCTTCCTAAAGAGAATACTCTTTAGGAGGCGGCTCTTCCTTTGGTATGAAGGCACGAAAGCAGAAGGGGCGGATTCCCCTATCCGGTTCCATTCAGTCTGCGGGAATCAGGGGGAGAAGCAGGCGGACACAGGTTCCCCTCCCGGGACTGCTGGTCAGGTGCATGGAGTAAGGGGAACCGTAAATGAGACGGATGCGCCGGCTGATGTTGCATAGACCGATGCTGCCGGCAGGGACGGAGGGATCCGGAAAATCAGGGATATCCGGATCCCCGGAGGCTTCCAGTTTTTCCGACAGGGTGTGCCATTCTTCTTCGGTCATGCCTTTTCCGTTATCCTCTATAATAATATGAAGCTTTTCCTCTTCCGTATGCAGGGTGATGGTCAATTGACCGCCGGTATCTTTTTCCTCCAGGCCGTGCAGGATAGCATTTTCTATGATGGGCTGAAGGAGAAGCGGCAGTATTTTATAAGAAGAGAGGGAAAAATCAGGGGGGATCCGAAGGGTATAATCAAACCGGTCTTCAAATCGCAGCTTTTGGATGGCGAGGTAGGAAGCGATATAATCCAGTTCTTTATCCAGAGTGGTGCTGGCCGTTCCCGTATTTTCCAGCACATAATGCATGGTTTTCCCCAGGAGCTTAATGGCGGAGGCTGTTTCCCGGTCTCCGCTTCCCACGGACATCATACGGATTGTTTCCAGGGAATTATAGAGGAAATGGGGATTGATCTGGCTGGCAAGAAGCTTGTATTCCATTTGCTGCTGCTGGTTGATCAAGGTCTGTTCCTTTATCCTGGCTTCATAGACCTGCAGCTCCTGCTGTTTGATGTTGCCGATCATGATTTTCAGGTTCAAAAAGGTATCGGTGAGTTCATCGTCGCCTTTAAAGGTATCGATAATGTCATAATTTCCCCGGCTGGCATGTTCCATAGCGGCCTGCAGGGTCGTCACACGCCGGCTGAAATAGCGGGTGGAGTAGAGGATGCCGTAGAGGGAAGCGGCAATGGCTGCGGTCAGCACCAGCAGGCAGATGAAGCCTATTTGGTAGATAGAGGTTTTCGCATGCAAATCGATGGTAGTGAGATAGAACTGTCCGTCCGTATGGTATGCGGGAAGGGTGGTGATACAGCCGATTTGCTTCTCCCCTCCGAAGGGAAGGAAACCGCTGGTGTGGAAGCCTTTTTTCTCGAAATCAATCGGAACCGGCTGGGGCTGTCCCTGGTAAAAACGGCTGCTGGAGAAAAAAACGGGTTGATCCTGGATAGACAGGGCCGTAAACAGGGCATTATTCTGGATGCGGTTTTTAAGGTAATTGTTGCTGAGCTTGATGACCAGAATCGCATGATGGGAGGACGGGGAAAGGGGAATCGAGCGCAGGAAGGTCAGCTCCGGCGAACGTTCGTCGGTCCCGGGGTAAGTGGATTCACTGTAGCCCAGGGTACTGGACTGCCAGGATGTGGTGCCGCTTACGGAAACCAGGGGGAACCATTCCGCCAGCATATCCGGGTCGGCCTGCTGGATATACCGGCAGTCAGGGATAGAAGGGTTATCCGTATAAATGAGGATGGAGGAAATGGCAGCGTTATTGGCGTGGGTTCTTGCCAGCCGTTCATAACCGTTGCAGATACGCATTGCCTCTTCTTCGTTTTCATAATCCGCAGTGAGAATACGGGACAGATCCCCGTCGGAAAACAGCTCCTCGGAAATGGTATAAAAATGAAGGGCAGCGTCCAGGAGGACGGACTTCGCCCGCAGATTATCCGACTCTACCTGGGTCTGTGCCTGGCGGTACAGGAAGTTTATGGCATAAAAAGAAAGGAAAACACCGATAAACAGGAGCGGAACCAGGATGACCGGTATCAGCATCCGGTGCATATGCTTTTGTATCCTGCTGTGGGGACCGTGCTTTGACGACATATGGAAACTCCTTTGTTAACGCAGCTTTCTGCGGTATTCCGCGGGACTTTCTCCCATTACCTTCTTAAACTTGGTGTGGAAATAATCCACGTTGCTGTAGCCCACTTTTTCCGCTATTTCATAAACCTTCAGAGTACCTTCCTTCAGCAGCTCCAGGGAGGCGTCAATCCGCACCCGATCCAGATAAGCCGTGAAATTCATGCCTATTTTCTGGGTGAAGAGCTTTCCCAGATAGGAGCTGTTATAGCCAAAAAGAGGTGCGATCCGTTCCAGCTTCAGGTTATTCATGTAATTATGCCTGATGTAATAAATGACATTGTCCAGGGTGCTTTCCCGGGAGGCGGTCCCAAGGGAACGCAGGATCATTTCCGTCTGTTCGGAGATAAAGGTGATGATTTCATACAGATAATACCGGGTATTGATAAAATCCGCCGCCCAGCTGCCCGGAGGAAAAGGGATATCTGCGGTATGATAATGATAACGGACAGCTTCCCTGACCTGAAGATAGAGATCAAGGAAAAAACGCCGGATATCCTCGATGGGGACGGAGGAGAGGTAGATCTGTTCCCGGAGCCGGCCGAGAGTTTCCGCCAGCAAACGCCGGTTCCGTGTCTGAATATAATCCACCAGCATGTCCCTGTATTCCTCCAGAGTGGCTTTATCCGGTATAAAATAACTGTTTTGGGGCGGGGCCAGCTGGTGATAGCCGAAGGTATGCTGCCCCGGATCACAGTAAAAACGCATTTGTAAAAGATAAAGGGCTTCCCGGTAGGAGCCGGTGATATCTTCCGGCCGGTAAACGACCCTTCCGTAGGTAATGAAAAGGCTGTCTAAGGGGGAACCCTTCTGCGGCTTTACCTCCCGTTCGAACCGCTCCACAAATTCGGAAAAACGACGGATCGCAAAATCTCCTTTTAACAGAATAATTTCATTATGATCAATGGTTAAGGTTTCATACGAATGGTTATCCTCATTGGTGAGGTGCAGCAAATCGGAAAAGCGGTAGGATACCGCGGCGGCATCGTGACTGTATTTTTCATAAATGGCGGCCTGGTAACAGCCGGAAAGCAAACCAAGCTCTTTAAGCTCCTCCGTAAGTGTCCGGGAGGAACCGGTGAGAAAATCACGGAGGATGCCGCTGCGGGCCTTTTCGCTGTAATATTCAATTGCGGAGGTGCGTTTCTTTTTTTCATCAAGCTCTTCCCGTATTTTGAGAAGATGGGCGGTAAGGTCGTCCTCATCCACCGGTTTGGTGATATAAAATTTCACATCGTAACACATGGCCTCCTGGGCATACTTAAAATCGGAATAGCCGCTGAGGATGAGAATGGTGCCTTCATAATTTTTCTCTCTGGCAAGGCGTGCCACATCAAGGCCGCTCAGCCGCGGCATACGGATATCCAGCAAAGCGATATCCGGTTTTTTTTCCAGGATGACCGCAAGGGCGTCCTCCCCGTTTGAAGCTTCGCCCACGCAAAAAAAGCCCAGCTCCTCCCAGTCGATCAGCCGGCGCAGACCCTGTCTTATTTTGGTTTCGTCATCGGCAATAAAATATGTATACATAAAACCCCTCATATATTCCTTTAACCGGAAAACCGCATTCCCTGCAGCGGCTGCGGCTCCCGGGTTCTTACATTTATTATAAAAGAGGACTACAGATTTGTCCAACGTAGTTTCCGGAAAGATTGGTTGCATATTTTCCTCAATTTTACAAATACTACATTTACCAACCCGAAAAGAAATAAATGTTAAAAACGGAAAGAAGAGGCTGTGCGGCCCGGGCCGGTCGGCCTTTTAGAAGGAGGAAACATGAAGGCAACAGGAATTGTGAGAAGAATAGATGACCTGGGGAGGATTGTAATCCCCAAGGAAATCAGGAGGACACTGCGTATCCGGGAGAGTGATCCCCTTGAAATTTTTACCGACAGGGAAGGAGAAATTATTCTGAAAAAATATTCTCCTATCGGGGAAATGAGTACATTTGCAAAGCAGTACGCGGAAAGCCTTGCACAGGTTTCAGGGCAGATGACACTGATTGCAGACCGGGATCAGTTTATTGCAGCAGCAGGAGGCTGTAAGGCGCTTTTGGGAAAATCCATCAGCAAGGCTTTGGAAGAAGCGATTGAGAACAGAGAAAGTATTCTTGCGGGAAAGAACGAGAGGAGTTTTATCCAGGTGGCGGAAGAAGGCGAGCCGGAATATGTGAATGAGGCTGTCAGCCCTATTATCTGTGAAGGGGATGTGATTGGAGCGGTGCTTCTTCTGAACAATGACCCCAAGGGGAAGATGGGGGAAGTGGAGCAGAAGCTCATCCTGTCCGCGGCCGGCTTTCTGGGCAGACAAATGGAACAATAAGAAAAAGAAGGCCGCAGAATCTACCCTACGGGTTTATTATCCCTCCCTGCCTGAACAAGAAGCGGCAGACAGAGAGCGGACGGTAATCCCGGAGGGTAGATCCTGCGGCTGTTTTCATGTCCGGATAAAGCATCAGAGGGCAGAAGAGGACAGCGAAGGAACGGACGCCACATTCAGATCGGTATAACCGGTATCCTCAAAAGGAAGGGTAATCCGTCTGCCGCAGAGGGAAGAATAATAAATGCCCTTTACGATTTCCAATGTTTTTCTGCCCTCGGTCACATCGATGGAAACCGGAGTATTATTACATAGGGAAAGATAGAAATCCCGAAGCTGTGCATAGTGGCCCATGCCCCAATAATCAGGGATGTCCTTATTTCCCGGCGCGGGCACCGGCTGTATTTCTTCGTAAGTGCCGTCCAGCTCATAGAAGCCGACATCCTGCTTCAGGCCGCAGCGGCCCTTTTCCCCCTGGAACTCCAGGAAAATGGGAGCGTCGGCAGCATAGGAATTCGTGGCATACAAGCTGTAAAGACAGCCGTTCTTAAAACAGATGGCGGCCTCTGCGGTATCCTCCACATGGATACGGTCGTGGTAATGGTTATGTATGCTGCCCTCGATCCATTCCACATCGCTTCCCAGCATATAACGGATCCGGTCGATGCTGTGGATGGCCTGATCGATGAGCACACCGCCCCCTTCCTTGTCCCAGGTACCCTTCCAGTCACAGCCTTCGTAATAGGAATAGGGGCGTGACCAGGTGAGAATGGAGCGGGCGCTTATGATGCGGCCGAAAGCGCCGTCCCGGATCATGTTGCGCAGCTGCTGTACGCTTGCTTCATAACGGGTTTGAAAAATAACGCCTAGCTTTTTCCCGGTTTTTTCCGAGGCGGCTTTCATCTTGTCCGCATCCTGCAGGGTGACGGCAACCGGCTTTTCCGTAAGGACATGCATGCCCGCTTCCATAGCACGGATAGCCATGGGCGCATGGAGGTAGTGCGGGAGACACAGATGCACCGCATCAATATCCTTATCAAGTAAATCCTCCAGACAGGTGCCGTAGGCGGCGCCAAGGGGGGCGGCGAAAGCCTTTGCCCTGTCCTCTTCGATATCAATGGCACAGACGAATTCTGAAATATCCGTAAGCCGGGGAAAGGCAAAGGCATAGCTGGCGGATATCCTTCCGCAGCCGATGAGGGCGGTTCTCAGCTTTTTCATACATATATTCCTCTTTTCTACTACAATATAGTTTGAGTGAAAGCACCTGACAGCCGGTCGGGCCTAATCAGGATATATCGGGTCAGCCGATAAAAAAAGAGCCATTCATGGTGGCGGTAAACTGATAATGGGTGTCGAAAAAATATTTCATGGCGCCGTTATAGCAGGCGTAGGAATCCAGCTGGCTGTAGCGCAGTTTTACGCTTCCCGTCATGCGTGAAAAACCGGTTTCACCCAGGCAGCGGCGTATTTCCTCCAGAAATACAGGACCTAAGGAAACGGATTTCCCGCCGAGGACAATCAGCCGGGGATGTACCAGGCAGATGAGGTTGGACAAGGCCAGGGCCAATTCCCCGGCTAAATCTTTAATAACCAGTACGGCTGCCGTGTCTGTGTACAGGGAGGCCCTGCCCAGATCCTCATAGCGGACAGCGTCCCGGGAGAGCAGGGACGAAGTGGTGCCCTTCTCCAGCAGACGGTTCCGGAGGGTGGCCTCACTCAGTACCACCTCCAGACATCCGCGGTTGCCGCAGGGGCAGGGCGGGCCTTCCGGCGAAATGCTGAAATGGCCGAACTGGGTATATGAGGCACAGGCCTGTCCCAGAAGCTTATCCTGGATAAAAAGAGAAGCGCCGATCCCTCTGCTGAACTGGATGAATGCATAATCCTTTTCCCGGATGCCGGTATAGATTTTTTCCGCGTAGGCGCAGCAGGCCGTATCGTTCAGGACAGCTACGGCATAATCGGAAAAAAGCGAGCGCAGAAAGGGAAGGACCCCGGCTTCCCCCTGATCGTTGTCTAAGGGAAAGGTGGTGGAGAACACCTCTTCTTTTTCCGGATCGATCATGGCCGGCAGGACAAAGCACAGCCCCAGAATCTGCTCCGGCCGGATCCGTTCCAGGATCTGTCCGGTGAGAAAGCTGCGGCAAAGCCGGGCATAAGAATCGGAAGAAGCCTTTTCCAGCCGCTCCTGCATAGCCGTAGTGCCGCAGATATCAATAAGGAAGGCATGAACCGAGGTTTCCTCCCAGCCGAATACCGCCACATAATAATTCCCTGCACAAAGTTCCAGGCAGTTCGGCTTTCTGCCTACACCGGAACTGTCCCCCATACCGGAATCATATAGAAAACCTCTTTCGGACAGTTCGTCAATCAGCGCGGAAACCGCAGTACGGCTCAGACCTGTCTGTTTGGCCAGCGCAGCCCGGGAAATCCCCCTGTTTTCGAAAACGGAATTGTAGAGCTGCTTCAGGTTTGTATTTTTGATCAGCTGTTGGTTTACTAATTTCATAAATGCCTCTTTGGTTTAATTGTAATATGGAATTACTAATAAGAATTGTATCATGAGTGGCGGGAAACTGCAAGATGGAATGACCCGTGGTGACAGTTCAGGCATGGCTGTGCATTTTCTGCGCAGACTGTGAGAAAACAGGCCGTAACAGTACGGACGAAGGCTGGACTGTTACGGTATGGGGAAAAGGGGGATTGACAAGGAGAAGGGCAGATGGTATTGTGAATTTGTAATATGATAGGACAAATTAAAGAATCACAGAGTGCCAAAAGTCATCGCTAAAGGCGATTCAGGATGGATTATGGCAGGAACTGTGAAGGGACTGAACCGTTAAAACATAGGTTGGGAAAGGGGATACTTTATGAAGGTCGGAGTAATTGGTTGCGGAGGTATGGGCACGACCCATAATCTGTCTTTAAAGGCGCTTTCAGGTAAGATGGATGTGGAAGTGGCGGCACTGGCTGACTGCAGGGAGGAATTTCTGGAGAGGGCATCGAAGCAGTGGCGGTCGGCCAGGAAGTATACGACGGGAATGGATCTGGTAAGGGAGGAGGAGCTGGATGCGGTACATATCTGTCTGCCCAGTTATCTTCATGCCGAGATGGCTGTGGCGGCGATGGAGAAAGGCATGCATGTATTTGTGGAAAAGCCTGTTTGTCTGACGGGGGAAGATTGTAAAAGGCTTCTGGAGGTGCAGAAAAAAACGGGTGTGAAGGTGATGGTGGGCCAGGTAGTCCGTTCTTTTGAAGAATACCGGTATTTGAAAGAGGCTTATGAGAAGAAAACCTTTGGTGAACTGAAATCTATTGTGATGCAGCGTATCAGCGGTGATACGAAATGGGGATACGAGGACTGGTTCCATGAGGAGAAAAAAAGCGGCAGTGTCGTGCTTGATCTGCATATCCATGATCTGGATTTCTTGCGATATATGCTGGGTGAACCGGATTCTTTTACGGTAAAAGCGACGGCTTTCCCAAGCGGGATGATAAACCAGGTGGTTACCTCTTATCAGTTTGGCAGCGTTTTCGCAACAGCAGAGGGAATCTGGGATGTATGTACGGCACTTCCCTTTGAATCTTCCTTCCGGGCGTGTTTTGAGGATGCCACGATCCTTTACAGGGGAAATGATACGCCGTCTCTGCAGGTTTATCATAAGGGAGAACGGATATCCGTTCCGGAGCTTACGGGGGAATGGAATATGCATGATGAGTCCGCGGGCATTAATATATCGGATTTAGGGCCTTATTATACGGAGATCAAGTATTTTTACGAGTGTCTGGCGCAGGAGAGGGAAATTGTGAGAGCGCCTTTGGAGGAAGGTGTGAAATCGGTGCTTCTGGGTCTGAAGGAGCTGGAAGCGGGAAAGAAGTATCTGGAGGGCCTGGCAGAGAGCCGGCATACTTGAGATGCGCAAAAGTGCGGACAGGAGAGGAAAGGCGGAAAGCGCCTTTCAGAGTGGGAAATAAGGAAGTATCACAGGAGGTATAAGATGAGAGTAGGTATTTTGGTAAATCTGCATGCGGATACGGACTTGAAGGAGAAATTCGGCGAATTACGGGAGATGGGCGTGGAAAGCTGCCAGCTTGTGTGCTGGGACAGGAGCCTTCTTACGGAAGAAACCGCGGTTATGGTGAGAGAAGCGGTCTGTGAGAAGAAGATCGAAATCACTGCTTTCTGGTGCGGCTGGGAAGGACCGAAAGCCTGGAATTTTTATGAAGGGCAGGAGACTTTGGGCCTGGTCCCTGCGGCGTTCCGTTTCCAGCGGCTGGCCATGCTGATGGAAGGCTCTGCTTTCGCCCGTTGGATCGGAGTGGGAAATCTGGTGACTCATGTAGGTTTTATGCCCGAAAATCCGTATGATCCCAACTATCATGGGGTGATAGCGTGCCTGAAGGAGCTTGCGGCAAAGTGCAGGGAAAACGGGCAGAATTTCCTTTTTGAAACCGGACAGGAAACACCGGTGGCCTTAAAGCGCGCCATTCAGGATATAGGAATGGATAATGTAGGGGTGAATCTGGATCCCGCCAACCTGTTGATGTACGGAAAAGGGAATCCGGTGGATTCCCTGGATGTATTCGGGGAATATGTGATGGGGATACACGGCAAGGACGGATGTTACCCCACGGACGGCCATGAACTGGGCGAAGAGAAGCCTCTGGGACAGGGAAAGGTAGATTATCCTGCGTTTATCAGAAAGCTGAAGGAGATCGGCTATGAGGGGGACATCACCATTGAGAGGGAAATCTCCGGAGAAGAGCAGAAAAAGGATATCCGGATGGCGAAGAAAATGCTGGAGGATCTGATAGCTGCGGATTAATAGCAGAAGAGGTACAAAAAGGTAACCGTTCAGACTTGTCTGAACGGTTATTAAAATAGCGTATAGCATAAATACGGTTTCCGAAATCCGACAGAGGAACCGGTTTTTCGTCAGGACTGAGGGGATCCATACACCAGAAACGTCCGTCCCGGCATTGGATCAGAAGAACATAATGAAAACTGCCCAGCCCGTTCATGCGGACACGGACGATGGGGTAAATTCCTTCGGATATCAGTGCCGCCAGATCGGTTCCTTTCATGGCGGATACGCCGTTCACCCGTTCTATGGATACCTGCAGCGCCGATTGCAGAGTCTCCCACCGGATATTCCCTTCCTCATCATAGACCTGTTCCCGGGAAAGCATGGCGTTCAAACTGCCGGGATCTACGGGGGCCAGGCCGGGAACGGCAATATCCTGCATGCGCAATGCCGCCGCCAGGCAGGCCGTCAGACAGCCGGAGGATTCCATGGTGAAAGAAGAATTCCCCAGGGTATCACCGGCCCAAAGCGGATTTTTCTGGGAAAAGAAAACAGAGTCCGGCGCTATGGCAGCCTGTCCGCCTTTTACGGATAAGCTGCCATAGATCCGTAAGGTCAGCAGACAGATAAGGAAGGCCATAAAAAGAAGAACTGACAGACATACATATATTCGTTTTTTTGTCATGATACTCCTATCGTGATGTGACCGTGATTACAGGCATCGCAATGCCATGTGGACAGAAACGGGTACAGCAGTTTTTGTCTGTATGAACCAATGATAGCAGGGAATGGGCATGGATTCAATAGCAAATGCAGCCGGGAAGCAACTATGAACAGTAACGTTCGAACAGTCTGCGCTGGAAATCTTGGGTGACATGAGTTATGATGGGAAAATGGAGGCGGTTTGGAAAGGGAAGTACCGCCCGGAAAGAGAGGGAGCTGCCTGTGGTTCTCCAGAAAAATATAATACTCCTGACTGCGGCGGTGCTTACGGCTGTGTTTGGACAATATTACTTCCGGAATAAGGAGAAAAAGGGGAAAGGGGGACTTGTTTTTAAAGCACTGGCAACCTTTATGCCTGTTCTGGCGGCATTATTCTATGTATCAGGTGCAGAAGGACAGCTACGCGGCGTTGCCCTTTGGATATTTGCGGGCACCTTTTTCTGTATGGCCGCGGATGTACTGCTGGAGCTGGTTTTCCTGGCGGGGGTGGCAGCTTTTGGAATGGGGCATGTTTGTTTCCTGGCGGCTTATATTCATCTGGTGCCGGTAAGGATCACAACAGTCCTCCTTTTTGTGCTGCTGCTTGCTTTTATGCTTTTGCTTCACGGGAGGTTTCTGTACCATTTCGGTAGACAGGCCGTTTATATGGTGGGATACGGCGCTCTTTTATCCTTTATGACTGCGATGGCCCTGGCTGTGGCCCGGGAAATGGGCGGTATGGCAGGAATGTTTATGGCGGCAGGCGGGATCTGTTTTTATATTTCAGACAATATCCTGGGGTTCCGGATTCTGCATGAAACGCAGTCCCGTGTTTTGAGTGCGGTGCTTCTTACGCTGTATTATTCGGCGGTATATTTTATTGCAGCAGCTATGTACTTTATTTAAGTGAGGAAAAATACATGTCAAAACCAGAGAAATTTTTGTCCATTGGAATCAGTATTCTGAAAGCACAGGGAGAAAAGCCCGGCTGCGATGCAAAGCAGCTGTGGAGAATGATCCGGCAGGCACGGAACCTTTTGGAAGAGCGGGGGATTCTATATCCCGGGAAAGCGATGCAGGAGAGGCGCATAGGAACCCTTCATGTAACGGTTGCGGATGAGAAGGGACTGCCCACACCTGCCCAGGTGAAGCTGTTCCCTCTCCGGGCAGGGGAATCCGCAGGGACCTTCCATAAGGTCAACGGCCGGATTGATATGATACGGGAAATGACCGGTGAAGACGGAATCCTGCAGAAGAGCCTTCCCACAGGCAGGTATATGGCGGAAATCTCCAAAGGCAGTGAATATATCATCATTACAGAGGAACTTAGGATAACGGAGACAGGCATACGGAAAAGCTATTCGTTAGAGCGCTTTGTGAATCTGGGGGAAAAAGGGTATTATGCGGGAGACTTACATCATCACAGTATTTACAGCAGCCCGGTTTACGGCGGGGACGATGATGTATGCGAGACGCCGGAGGAGGTGAGCTGTTCCATGCGGGCCATGGGATTGGCCTTCGGCGCTCTCAGCGATCACCATAATACCTTGAATCACGACGCATGGAGGGCACAGGAAAAAGAAGATTTCCTGCCGGTTGTGTCCAAGGAGATATCCACTTCCAACGGTCATGTATTGTCTCTCGGCGTGGAGAAAGATGTCATCTACCATGTACCCGGGGAGGAACGTACAGAGGAGGCCCTGCGTTCGGAGTTCAGGCGGATTGCTTCGCAAATCCGTGGGGAAGGAGGCATTCCTCAGTTGAATCATCCCCGGGATTACAGTGTTTCCACCTCATTCAACCCAGCCTTTTATGATATGCTGGACATATTTCAGACTATGGAAATATGGAATGGATCCCATCCTATGTATTACGGCACCGTTAATGCCGACGCGGCGCAGCTGTGGCGGGAACTGCTGGAACAGGGCAGGTATATTCCGGCGGTCACGGGGAGCGATACCCACAATATACGCGCGAATGATTATCATGAATTGTTTGGGGAGCTGATGTGGATTGACAGCGTACTGAAAGAGCAGAAAGAAATACGGAGACGGCTGGAAGAAAGCTATGGAGCACAACTGGGCTGCCTGGATCTGCTGCATACCCGTCTGCTGCCACGCCTGGAGAAATGGGCGGAGTCCAATCTTACAAGCGGCGGTGTGCGGACCTATGTAAAGCTGGAGGGGCGGCCGGATTCAGAAAAAGTGCTGGATGCACTGCGCAATGGCCAAAGCTTCCTGACCAACGGCCCGATATTGTACGCGACCCCCCGGAAGGAAGGGATAGAACTGACAATTCTGGGAAATCTGCCCCTGGAGCAGTTATCTATTTACGGCAGCGGCGGGTATGAGAGAAAAATAGTTCTTACGCAACGGGAGGAAACCCGGGGTAAAGGATATTATGATTACAGTATGATTCTTCCCTGGAATGCGGAAAGCAGGGAATGCAAGTGGCTCTTTTTTGTAGCAGCTTCCGACTTTACCAATATGGCTATTACTAATCCAACGCAAAATATGCAATGTTTTTGCTCTGTAAAAGACAATTAATACATAGACTATGCTATTTGAATTTACTATACTTAAAACAATGAATGATACGATTAGTGCCGTAAGGACTTCGGCCGTTCCGAAAGAAGCCGGTTGGTTGACTGACTTTTCCGATATTCGGAAGGAGATTCATTGCAGAATTTATGGAAGACGCGGTTAAATTGAGAAAAACTGGTAAATCCGCAGGCGGCGGAGATATCTGAAATCTTATCTTCCGTATTCAGCAGCAGGAACTGGCAATTACGGATCCGGACCAGATGGATATATTGGGTGACCGTATAGCCGGTAACCTCCCTGAACTGGTGGGACAGGTAAAAAGGATCCATGTAGATATTTTTCGCCAGCTCTTCCAGAGTCAGGTCGTCCATGTAATGGGTATGGATATAATTGGCTACGGTATAAATCCGCTCAGACAGCCGGTCCTGCGGATTCTCTGTCTCATAGATGTTAAAGTCATGGAAATCCTTCAGGTAATACAGAAACTGGGTGAACAGGCTGTGTATCATGAGTTCATAAGCGCCGGTCATTTCCTGGGTGCCGGCCTGATGGGACAGCGCCACGATTTCGTTCAGAATCCGTACCAATTCCTTCTGCTGGGCTTCAGGGAAACGGAAGATGGGTACATGTTCATGAAATGGTGTCAGGAGCTTTTCATAGGTCTCCTTGAAACCGTAGCCATCATCACGGTACATAAAGGTGATTACCAGCCTTTTGGAGGGCGTCTCACTGGGATAAAAGGACTTATGCAGGCGGGATGGTTCCAGCAGCACGAAATCATTGGTCCGGATGCGGTAGGGAATGCCTTCAATAAAATGTGTGGCCATAGGGCTTAGCAGGATATGAATTTCATAATAGGAATGAAGATGCTCGAATTCCATGTTTTTTTCTGTGGAACGGATATCAAAATCAAAAAAATAAAATAAAGAATTTTTAATATCGTTGACAATAATAAAATGTTTTTCCTTATATTCTATTGTCTGAGGCATGGATAGGATACCTTCTTTCCCCATTTACTGCAAACAGCCTATTTTTTCACAATTATATTATAGTGGATCAAATGCCAAAAAGCAAGGAATAGGAAGAAAATATAGTTACAGGCGGGGAGATAAAGGAATGTTACAGGAAATAGATAAAAAGCTTCAAAAGCTGATTAATGCCTTTACGGGAATCTTATATGAAGATGATGACGTATTTATGGAAAATATGCGCAGGAAGAAGAAGTTATCGGAAGAGGAGCTGCGTAAATATGCGCATTGGGAATGGACCCAGGGCGTAGGGCTTTACGGTATCTGGAAACTGTTTGCGGCCTCAGGGGAAAAAAAATATCTGGAAATGCTTACCCGTTATTATGACAGGCAGCTGCAGGTAGGCTTTCCGCAGTGCAATGTGAATACGGCGGCTCCTTTCCTGACTATGTCTTATCTGGCGGAATACCTGAAGGATGAGAATTATATGAAGCCCTGCCGGGAAGCGGCGGAATGGATTATGAACGGAATGCCCCGCACCATGGAAGGCGGGATACAGCATATGACTTCTGATGATGTCAACGAGCAGGAGCTTTGGGATGACACATTGGTGATGACCGTGCTTTTCCTTGCCAATATGGGAAGGATATTGGATCGGGAGGATTACCGTAACGAGGCCCAGTATCAGTTTCTGCTTCATATGAAATATCTGCAGGATCCGATAAGCGGCTTCTGGTACCATGGCTGGACTTTTCTGGAAAGGAATCATTTTGCAGGGGCTTTCTGGGGAAGAGGGAACTGCTGGAGTACCATTGCGATTCCGGAGCTGCTCAGCATGATATCCTGTCCTGAGCCTGTGGAGCGTATTTTAAAGGAAACCCTCTGCAGTCAGGTGGAAGCCCTGTCGAGGTGTCAGGCGGACAGCGGTATGTGGCATACGCTGCTGGATGACCCGGAATCCTACGAGGAAGCCAGCGCCACATGCGGTTTTGCGTATGGAATCCTGCGGGGAGTACACAGCGGCCTTCTGGAGGAAAAGTGGCTGGCAGCGGCAGACCGGGCGCTGAATCCGATTCTGTCCCTGATATCGGAGGACGGGGTTCTGGGACAGGTATCCTACGGTACCCCCATGGGGAGGGAGAGCAGGGACTTTTACAAAGAAATACCGCTCAAGCCCATGCCCTATGGACAGGCGCTGGCTATTTTGTTCCTTGTTGAATGGAAGAGGGGACACAAAGGGAGTGAACAGTTACTGTATACATCAAAACAGGAGGACATATGAGAGGGAAAAATACACCGTTCCGGGCGGGCAGGAAAAAAACAAACGGAAAACTTTACCTGAGAAATAACTGGCAGTTATATGCCATGCTGCTGGTGCCGGTCATCTACATGATTCTATTCAAGTACAAACCCATGCTTGGTGTAGTTGTAGCCTTTAAGAAATTCAATATCTTCCAGGGTATCTGGGACAGTCCGTGGATAGGTCTGACACATTTTAAGGAAGCCTTTACATCCGGGGATTTCTGGGTTGCTTTGAAAAACACACTGGTATTGAATATGGGGGATTTGGTTCTCGGCTTTCCTATCCCGATATTCCTGGCAATTTTCCTGAACGAGCTGCGCAGCGCAAGGGTGCGTAAGGTGACACAGACACTTCTGTATCTGCCGAATTTCCTGTCCTGGGTTATTATTTCGGGTATCGCCACCCAGCTGTTTGCCAATACCGGCATGATAAATAATATCGTAAACGCATTGGGCGGATCGAGTATTCCCTTTTTGAGCGAAACAGGGGTATGGCGGTTTGTATACTGGTTTTCCGGCGTGTGGCAGGGGGCAGGTTATTCCCTTATCGTATATCTGGCGGCCCTGATGGCCACGGACGCTTCCCTGGGGGAGGCAGCTTACATAGACGGCGCCACCCGCCTGCAGCGTATCTGGCATGTGACGCTGCCGCAGATTTCTTCCACCATTACCGTCCTTTTGATTATGCAGATTGGCAAGCTGGTGACTATCAGCTTTGACAGGCCTTACCTTATGGGAAATACCATGGTGCGGGATGCTTCTAATGTAATCAGCACTTATGTATACTCCATCGGCCTGGCGGCAGGACGTTTTGACTTTGCTACTGCAGTGGGGCTTTTCCAGACCGTGGTAGGAGTGGTGCTGGTACTGTCAGCCAATTGGGTGATAAAAAAGATGGGACAGGAGGGTATTGTATAATGAACAGCGGAGTAAACAGCAGAACCGAAAAATTATTCCAGTTTTTTTGGACGGCATTCTTTATTCTGGTAACGGTAATAGCCATGGTTCCTATCCTGCGCGTAATCTCGGTATCCTTCAGTTCCAAGGATGCGATTACAGCAGGCAGAGTATTCATATTCCCAGTGGGCTTCAACACGGAGGCCTATACCCGGGCATTACAGAGCGGAAGCTTCGTGCGTGCCTTCGGCTATTCCATCTTGCTGATGCTGGGTTCCACGGCAGTGAACCTGCTGATGACCGTATTGGCGGCCTATCCGCTTTCCAAGAAAGGCTTGAGAGGCGGCGGCATCATTATGACCCTGTTCGTGCTGACCATGTATCTGAACCCCGGAATAATCCCCGAATATTTGAATGTAAGAAGCTTCCACATGATTGATACGGTATGGGCTTTGATTATCCCCGGGGCGCTGAGCGCTTACAACATGATTATTATGTGCAATGCATTCCGCGGGATAGACTCCGCAATCTACGACGCGGCCAAGATAGACGGCTGCGGTCAGTTTACCACGCTGACCAGAGTGGCGCTTCCGCTGGTGTATCCTACCATGGCGACCCTGGGACTGTTCTACGCGGTGGGCCGGTGGAACGGTATCAGTGATGTATTGTACTATATTAACACCTCATCGTTATACACCGTACAAATGGTGCTGAAGCAGTTTGTGGAGGCAGTGAATGTCTCTGTGGAGGAGGGGCTTACCACCAATCTGATAGCGGAGAACATCAAAGCAGCAAGTATTGTGATTTCCATGCTTCCGATGCTGGTAGTATATCCGTTTGTACAGAAATTCTTTACAAAAGGGATAATGATTGGCGCTGTTAAAGGTTGAGCGCAGCTACGTAAAAACATATCCGGAAAAACCCGGATAATGTAATTTATAGATGAATAAAAAAATGGAGGAACAGTTATGAAGAGAAAAGGTATCTTGAAAAAGACACTGGCAATTGCCCTTGCTTCTGCCATGACTTTGGCAGCGGCGGGATGCGGCGGAAAAGACACAGCAGCCGGCACGACAGACGGAGGAAGTGCACAGACGGCCGGCACCGCCGCACAGGCCACGGCTTCAGCCGGATCGGAGACAGCAGAAAAAGGGGAAGAGGTAACGATCCGTGTGATGGCATGGGACAGGGGAAATGCGGCCCCCGGAACCACAACGGAGAATAATACGCTGACGAAGTGGATTCAGGAGCAGGTAAAGGAACTGTATAATATCAATGTGGAATATGTTTCGGTTCCCCGTTCGGAGTCTGACGACAAACTTAATATCATGATGTCCGGCGGAACGGCGCCGGATATCGTATTTACCTATGACCAGACCTTGTTTTACAGCTATGCCAGCAGCGGTGCGCTCCATGAACTGACGGATGCTTATAAGCAGTATGGCTCCAATATCCAGAATTTCTGCGGCGAAGCCCAGGATATCAGTATGGTGGGCGATGCGAAATACGCTGTGATGAAGCAGAGGGGTACGGAAGAACCCCGCCACATGGCATACATCAGACAAGACTGGCTGGACGAGCTTGGCATGGAAATGCCCGCTACGAAAGAGGAGCTTGGCGAATACCTGACAGCAGCAAAGGAAAATAATCTGGGCGGCGATACCACGATTCCCTGGGCTATGAGCGGACGGAACGATACCGAGAAAATGTATCTGAATTTCCTGGGTTCCTATGTGGATCTGCCGGATGACCGTACAGCTTACATTTATAATGAATGGTATATGTCGGTGGCTCCCGGTGCCGAGGAAGGCCTGAAGCAGCTGAACCAATGGTATAATGACGGCCTGATTACCAAAGATTTCCCAACCGATACGGCAGAAGATGTATTTATGGCAGCTATTTCCAACGGCAGTGTGGGCTTCGTGCTGGATGATCCTTATCACCCCCATGCAAGCTTTGAGATATTGAATAATGCGGTGGGACATGAAACCTTCGTACCCGTCCAGTGCTTTGACCTGCCGGATGGAAGCTACAGAGAGCCTTATGAATATCGTTATGCCATGTTTGTAATGATTCCTTCCAGCGCAAGTGAGGAGAAGGTGGCGGCCTGTATGAAGTATCTGAACTGGATGGCCGATCCGGAGGTGGCTCTTAATATCCGTTATACGCCGGAACACAAAATAGATGATCTGGGTGTGGCAGTAGAACCGGCCGAAGCGGAAAAGAATGAAAAAGGCTATCCCGGAACCTGTGATGATCTGTGTCTCATGAACCTGAATTTCGAGTGGGCCAATGATCCCGAGGTGCTGGCCCAGACCTCCTTTAACAACCAGGCTACCCAATGGGCAAGCCTTGAATGGTATCAGAATTTCCAGAAAGTGAAGGAGGCAGGAAAGTTCCGTTTCCCGGTATTCTCCTATATTACAGAGGATGAACAGACCTATGGTGCGGATGTAAAGACCCGTATGATTGAATTTGTGTACAGATGTATCGTTGCTCCTGCAGATCAGTTTGACGCAACCTGGGAGTCCGGCTATAATGAATTGGTAAATGCAGGGCTTCAGAAGATATTGGACGGAAGGGCGGAATACTTTGACAGCCTGAACTGATGGGCGGGGTATAACAATGGAAAAACATTATAAAAAAATATTGAAGGACACCGAGGAACGGGTGGCCAGCCGTCTGCGGGCGCAGGAAATGGATGAAAAAAGCCCCTGTTACGGAGGATTTTATGACACGAATCGGATGGTTCAGGCAAAGTATACAATTATCTGCGTGGAACCCATGATTACGTTGTACTGTAATCCGGACAGCCGTTATTACCGCAATCCGCTGCTGGCTTGGCGGGCGGAACTGGGGTTGGCATATATCCGCAGTGTACAGCATGAAAACGGCCTTTTTGATTATGTCACCTGTAATTTTTTATCCGCACCGGATACCGCTTTCTGTATCGGCTTTTTTATCCCGCTGTATGAGTATCTGCAGAAAAAGCAGGAGCGCACAGGAGAGGAAGAAAGCTTCCTGAAACGGATAGGGGAAATTGTGCATGACGGTGCGTACGGCCTGCTGGAAGGAGGTTTCCATACCCCCAACCATCGTTGGGCCATTGCTTCCTCACTGGCGAAATGTGGTGTGCTTTTCGGGGATAAAAAGCTGGCGGACTCCGCCGATAGTTACCTGATAGAAGGGATTGACTGTAATGCCGACGGAGAATTTGCAGAGAAATCTGCCGGAAATTATAATAGTGTAAATAACGATGCCATGCTGATGCTTTCCGAAGCAAGGGGAGATGCCCAGTATGAACAGCATACCATCCGAAACCTGTATATGATGCTCACCTACTGGGAACCGGACGGGAGTATTTTCACAGCCAATTCCACCCGTTTTGATAAAGACCGGCTGGTATATCCCCTGAGTTATTATATAGAGTATCTGGCTATGGGCATAAAATATGAAATTCCGGAATTCCTGGGGATGTGCAACACTATTTTCGATATAATTGAAGAAAAAAGGATTTTCTCTCCGGAATGTCTGATTCATCTGATGCTGCATCCGGAATATCGCCGCTTCGAATATGTGGGGCGCTATGAGCAGCCGGATTTTACCCGGTTTTATGAAGATTCCGGTATCCTGCGGGCCAGGAAGGGAAATTACAGCTATACGGTAATGCGGGAGAAATCCAATTTCCTTTATTTCCATAACGGGACAAGCAAACTGGAGATGAAGGTGGCGGGAAGCTTCTGCGAACACCGGGCGTTTAAGGCGGAAACGATGGAAATCCTGCCGGACGGCACAGCCCATCTCCATCAGACCATGAGGGGGTGGTATTATCTTCCTTTTGAGGAAAAACCGGAGACAAGCGACTGGTGGAAGATGGATCAGAGCAGCCGCAGGAAAAAGCTGGGGCCTGATATGGAAATAGATGTGTATGTGGCTCCTGCGGAATGCGGCATTGACATACGGGTGGTGACAAACGGTGTGCAGGGAGCGCCCTGGAGAGTGGAACTGGCCTTTTCCGGCATTGCATACATGGCAAGCGAGCATGTGATGCTTCCTGTGAACGGCAGCGAGGTGCTGGTCATAAAAGATCGGGAGCTGGAGGCGTACAATGAAAAGGACAGCCTGCTGATCGGGCCGGGCTTCGGGGAGCATCGTTTCACGGAAGGCAAGGAGGACAGTGAAACGAAAACCCCGGGAGCCGCTACGGTATATTTTACGGATTATACGGACTTCGACCATACTATCCGGATCCGCAACCGCAGGGATCTGGAGGAAAAACTGCTGGAAGAGCGGTGAGGGCGTTATGAAGGATAACAGAATCAGAAAAAGAATATTGATGGCATTTATAGGTGTGACAGTCAGCGGGATGGCGGTGGGGTTGTTCCGGAATGCCCGGTTCGGCACGGATCCTTTTCAGGTGTTTGTAAACGGGATCAGCAACAAATTGACGTTTATGGATTTCGGCACGCTGTACATGATAATCAATCTGTTGATGCTTCTGCTGATTTTTTTCCTGAACAAACATCATATCGGGATATCCACGTTTGTAAATATTTTCCTGTTAGGATATGTGGTACAGTTCTCCGATGATGTGGTTGCGGGTATCATCGGTGACAGCCCGTCCATGCCGGTTCGGATCGCATTGCTTGCAGCAGGGCTGGTAATTCTGTGCTTTGCATCGGCTATGTACTTTACGGCGGATCTGGGAGTATCCACCTATGACGCTGTATCCCTGATCCTCACGGAACGAAAGCTCGGCAAATTCCGCTATCTGCGGATTACTACGGATTTAATCTGCGTAATTGTGGGATTTGCCCTGGGCTCGGTAGTGGGGGTGGGGACGGTGGTCACGGCGTTCTTTATGGGACCGTTGATTGACTTCTTTCGTGTGCATGCGGCGCGGCCGTTTTTGTACGGAAAAGGATAGAAACAACGGACGCACGATTCACAGGCCATACTTATATGTAACAAGAAAAGCCGTCTGCAGGCTGCAGGCGGCTTTTCTTGTTGCATATTTATGAAAGATATTCCTGATAGGGATCCTCCGGGGCATCCAGGAAGCATACGCCTATAATACCTCTGCCGGTATGGGCGCCGATGGCACAGCCTACTACGGACACCATGATACCGGCAGGATGCAGCTTGTCCTTTATCATATCCACAACAAAATGCAGCGCTTCTTCGTCTTCGCCGTGGCAGACGGAAATAAGCTGTTTTTCCAGATCGGCTCCGTTTTCTTCCGCATATTCAACCAGGCTTTTCAGCGATTTTTTATGCCCGCGGACGGTTTTGAGTACCTGCAGGCTTCCGATCCCATCCACGATGAGAACCGGTTTCATATCCAGCGCTTCGGCCAGGTTTCCTTTAAACTTGGAAAGCCTGCCGCCTTTAATGAGATAGGCAAGGGTATTGACCGTAAACACGTGGCGGATATGGCTGCGGTAGAATTCGGCTGCTTCTATCAGCGTTTCTTTGGAAGCCCCGTGTTCCAGCATTGTGAGGAGCTTGACCACCAGAAGGCCGAAACCTGCAGAGGCGCAGCGGGAATCGATGATGGTCAGATCAAAAGAAGGGTATTCTTCCAGCACGTTGTTCCTGGCAATATTGGCAGCGTTGAAGGTTCCTGCGATCCCCGTGGAAAAGCAGAGGTAAAGGATACTGTCCCCGTTTTTGGCGTAGGGCGTGAAGGCTTCTTCAAACATGGCGGGGTTTATGTGATAGGTTCTCACATCCCTGGACGTATCGTCAAGTATTTCATAAAATTCCCTGGTATGAATGGTTTTTCCATCCAGATAATCCACCTCGTCTATAACCACCGGAGTGGGGATGACGTGAAGCTGATAGCGGTTGATTAGCTCTTCCGACAGGTCGGAAGCGGAATCGGTAATTATTTTAAGCATAAATTCTCCTTGTCGGTTCCGGTTTCCGGTCAGTGTACCTGGCCCATCTGATCCAGAAGCTGGATTTTGATGTTATACAGCTTGGAAGAAAGGTCTACATATACCTGATGAGGATTGACAAGACGTCTTGTCTCATCCCAAAGGGTATTCAGCTCTTTCTGGCAGTAGTCCCTGATTTCCATGACACTGGGAGAACGGTATACACATTTCCCATCCAGGAATACGGGGACCATAAGCTCGCGCATCGTATAGGTGCCGGCTTCCAGCAGTGTCTTTTTCCAGGGTTCCAGCGGATCGAAGAGAAGCAGCGGATCGTGCTCGCTGAATACCTCGTCGGACAGGGCGATGAGATCGGCCTTTATTTTGCCGGAATCCTTTTCATAAATCCGGTGGATCACCTTGTTGCCGGGATTGGTGATCTTTTCCGAATTTTCGGAAAGCTTGATTTTTGGTACAAAATTTCCGCTCTCATCCATAATGGCGGCCAGCTTGTACACACCGCCGAAGGAAGGCCAGTTTTTGGAGGTGATCATATGGGTGCCCACACCCCAGGAGGTAACCTTACAGCCCTGTACCTTCAGGCTGTCGATAAGATATTCGTCCAGATCGTTGGAAGCGGAAATGACCGCATCCGGGAAACCTGCCTCATCCAGCATTTTCCGGGCCTTCTTGGAAAGATATGCCAGGTCGCCGCTGTCCAGGCGGATACCGTAGAAGGTGAGGGGGATACCCGCCTCCCGCATTTCCGTAAAGACGCGGATGGCATTGGGTACGCCTGATTTTAACGTATCATAGGTATCCACAAGCAGGATGCATGCGCCGGGGTACATATCCGCATAAACCTTGAAGGCCGTATATTCATCGGGGAAGCTCATGATCCAGCTGTGTGCATGGGTCCCTTTTACCGGTACGTCAAACAGCTGTCCGGCCAGCACATTACTGGTACCGATACAGCCGCCGATCATAGCGGCTCTCGCGCCGTATATGCCGGCGTCCGGACCCTGGGCGCGGCGCAGCCCGAACTCCATGATTCCGTCACCGCGGGCGGCGTAGCATACCCGGGAGGTCTTGGTAGCGATCAGGCTCTGGTGGTTGATGATATTCAGAATGGCAGTTTCAATCAGCTGGGCCTCCATAATGGGAGCGATAACCTTGATCATGGGTTCTCTGGGGAACATGACGCTCCCTTCCGGGATGGCATAAATGCTGCCTGAAAAACGGAAGCTTTTCAGGTATTCCAGGAAGGCGTCCTCAAAGATGCCAAGGCTTTTCAGATAAGTCAGCTCGTCCTCGTCAAAATGCAGGTTTTCCACATATTCAATCACCTGCTGCAGCCCTGCGCTGATGGCATAGCCCGATTCCATCGGATTATTCCGGTAAAAGGCGTCAAATATAACCGTTTCATTACGGTCCATGTTTTTAAAATAGCCCTGCATCATCGTCAGTTCGTAGAGATCGGTCATAAGGGTAAGATTCCGCGTTTTCATGGGTTCTCCTCCGCTTTGTTTATAATTCAGGCTTTGCACAGCCGGACAGTTACATGAAATTACAAACTCAAATTTCGCAGGAGCAAAATGGCCTTCCGCCCGCTGGCAGAACGGTGTCTCCGGGATGGAAAAGGATATTCGCCAGTCCATCAGGCCGGACATTCCGATGAGCCCGAAGGCGTCAAGTGTGTCAGATGAGGCTGACACACTTGACCGGTCTCATCTCCATGGTAAATTACTAAAGTAATTCGGGAGGAGCTGGTGAACATTCCTTTTCCGTCCCGGAGACACCGCTCTGCCAGCGGACGGAAGGCCATTTTGCTCCTGCGAAGTTTGAGTTACAAATATAATACGCGTAATTGAGAAAGAAAGCAAGTTTTTTCATGTTTCAGGTTACCACGCATGGCCGCCGCTGTGCGGGGATCAGGAAGCCAAGCGGTTAAAACCGGTGGCTGGTATGCTGGTTCACGTATTTGTTTTCAAATTTGGAATAGACAATGGTCTGGCTGTGGTACAGGCTGTAATAGCCGGACAGCATATAACTGGTGGCTACGGCGATGAGAAAATAATACGCATCGTCAAAGCCGAACAGCTCAAAGGAGATGAGCAGGGAGGTGACAGGGCAGTTGGTGACTCCGCAGAAAACGGCGATCATGCCCACGGCTGCTCCCAGGGAAGCGGGTAGTCCCAGGAGCGCCCCTGCGGTACAGCCGAAGGTGGCGCCGATGAAAAGGGACGGTACGATTTCCCCGCCCTTGTAGCCGGCGGAGATGGTAATGACCGTAAAGAGCATTTTAAAGAAAAAAGCCCACGGCAGTGCGGTGCCGGCCAGGGCGTGTTCAATGACGGGCATGCCGGTGCCCAGGTAGTCCTGGCTTTGTGTGAGAAGGGTCAGGAGGATGAGCAGGCAGCCTCCGGCAGCAATACGGATATAGAGGTTGGAAAAATATGTTTTAAATACCCGTTCCCCCATCTGAAGCATCATACAGAACAAAATGCTCAGTATGGCGCAGCAGGCAGCCAGAAGCACTACCTTCAGGCCGGGGATAAGGGAAAGCTCCAGATCATTCATGACGTGGAAATTTTCCGTCTGCACGCCCGTGAATTTGGCGATATCGTTGGCAACCAGGGCGGCACAGATGCTGGGTACCAGTGCGGCGTAATACATAATGCCCACACTGGAGACCTCCATGGCAAAAAAGGCGGCCGCCATAGGGGTGCCGAACAGCGCGGAAAAAGCGGCAGCCATGCCGCTCATCAGAATGATTTTCTTGTCTGTTTCATTAAAATGGAAGAGGTCGCCCAGCTTTTTACCCATACTTCCTCCGATCTGAAGAGCAGCGCCCTCCCGCCCCACGGAACCACCGCAGAGGATGGTGATAATGGTGGAACAGAAGATGAGGAACGCCATGCGGAAGGGAATGATGATCTTGCTGTGGATGCTTTCGATGACTGAATCCGTCCCGCCGTTATTTTCATAATGAAAAGCCTTGTAGAGGAAAACAATCAGCAGACCGCCCAACGGGAGGGTGAGGAACATATATTGGTTCCGGGTGCGCAGTGCGGTCGCCTGGTTCAGGCACCAGGAAAAGAGAGAAGCAAAGAGGCCCACGGCCGTCCCGGTCAGGGCGCTGAAAAACAGCCACCGCAGATATTGACCCATATTATGGTATATTTTAAGTACATATGCTTTTATCCAATTCATGAATAAACTCCTTTATCTTAGGCAAACAAGATTGTATACAAACAGAATATACCATATATCGGAGGCCAGGGAAAATACTTTTTCAAGTTTTCAGGGACAGAGCACAAAGGGCGTCTGAACGTTACAACCAAGACTTGCCGGATTAGTTTTTAATAAAATCGTTGACATAAAATGTGACAGTTACTATTATTGTTAAAAAATAATAGTATGGTATGGAGGGATTAAGATATGAAATATAAGAAAATATGTCTATTATGTGTATTCTTATTTCTGCCTGTGGTATTGTGGGGCTGCGGAAGTCCTGAGGAAAAAATGGAGCCGGAAGAAAGTGTGGTAACACAGGAAGCGCCTTCTGCAATGGAAACTGACAGTATCCAAGCTGAGTCAAATATAGAAGAAGGGAATTCAGAGCCCATAATTGCTATACAAGATTTTGATACATTTGCTGCGCAGGAAGGTTCAGAAGAAATTAATTTGGTAGTTTGGAATGAGTCCGCCGGAACACAGGAAATTCTTGAGCCTTATAATAGTGGAGACGAAGTATATAAAATGCAGGGTGGAGATAGGTTTGCTGTGAATACACAATGCGGGTCAATTTTTCTTCGAGCAATACGGATAGAGAATAATATTGTACCCGATAATTGGCTTGCGGAGGATGGGACAGTAATTGAAAAATATGTTGAATTACCGCTTGGACAGGTAGAAGCGCATGATGGAATAGGAGGAATCCGAATCATAATGCTTTTAAGAAATAAAGATAATGATGAAGAGACTCATTTAGCATATTTGGTATCAAAATAATAATAATTTCGCTCCTTTGTGGTTATAATTCACGGCCTCTCTGCCGCGCTGTCCTTGAAAGAATCTAAAACCCCTTGACAATGCGGCTTTCCGGGCTATATAATACCGACATGAACACAGGAAAAAAGCCATGAGGAAGACAGTAGCCATGCTGGAAAGCTGCAGCGAGCCGGTGCAGGTGGAAGACCGGTACGAGTAAGGCATGGGGAAGATCACTTCTTAGCTGCGGGCTGAAAGGGAACGAGTAGGCAACGCCGGATTTCCCCCGTTACGGGAAACCATATATTCTTATAGGGACAGCGTCATTTATGCAGACGTCTGTTTTTATAGGCCGTATGCTGTAACAGGTGGTATAACGAGTCTTGAACCTCGTCCTTTTACAAGGACGGGGTTTTTGTTTTCCGGGAAATACCGGGAGACCGGCAGTCCTGTCAATGGTTTTATGGAGCAGTTTTTCAGGAGGAATGGCTGAGGGCAACGGTTCGGGCCTGCCCGGACGTTAGCGGCTGAAGGCCGTGGAAAGGAAGAAAGAAATGTCACTTTACACCAAGGTAAATACAGATCTGAACTTCGTGGAACGGGAACACGAGGTGGAACAATTCTGGGAAGACCACAAAATATTTGAAAAAAGTATGAAAATCAGGGAGGGCTGCCCTGCTTATACCTTTTATGACGGACCGCCCACCGCAAACGGGAAACCGCATATCGGCCACGTGGAAACCCGTGCCATCAAGGATATGATTCCCCGTTACCGTACCATGAAGGGGTATATGGTTCCCAGAAAGGCCGGCTGGGATACCCACGGACTTCCGGTGGAGCTGGAGGTGGAGAAGCTTCTGGGCCTGGACGGCAAGGAACAGATTGAAGAGTACGGAATCGCCCCTTTCATTGAGAAATGTAAAGAGAGCGTATGGAAATATAAGGGCATGTGGGAGGATTTTTCCAGGAAGGTCGGCTTCTGGGCGGATATGGATGATCCTTACGTAACCTACCATGATGAATATATCGAGTCGGAATGGTGGGCGCTGAAAAAAATCTGGGATAAAGGCCTTCTTTACAAGGGCTTTAAAATCGTGCCTTACTGCCCCCGCTGCGGTACGCCCCTGTCCTCCCATGAGGTGGCCCAGGGCTACAAGGACGTGAAGGAACGCTCTGCGGTCGCCCGTTTTAAGGTAAAAGGAGAGGATGCTTATATCCTGGCATGGACCACCACCCCCTGGACCCTGCCCTCCAACGTGGCTCTTTGCGTAAACCCCAAAGAAGAGTATGTGAAAGTAAAAGCGGCGGACGGATATACCTATTATATGGCGCAGGCGCTGCTGGATACGGTCCTGGGCGATTTGAACAAGGAAAATCCGGAGGTTCCCGCCTATGAGGTGCTGGAAACCTATGTGGGTAAGGATCTGGAATATAAGGAATATGAACCGCTGTTTGACTGTGCGGTGGAAACCTGTGAAAAACAGCATAAAAAGGCATTTTATGTAACCTGTGACAGCTATGTAACCCTGACCGACGGTACCGGCGTGGTCCATATCGCCCCTGCTTTCGGTGAGGACGACGCCAACGTGGGACGCAAGTATGATCTGCCTTTTGTCCAGCTGGTGGATACCAAGGGGGAAATGACGAAGGAAACCCCCTGGGCGGGGACCTTCTGTAAGGAAGCGGATCCGGTCATCCTGAAGGAACTGGCGGCGGCCAGCCTGCTGTTCTCGGCACCCAAATTTGAGCACAGCTACCCCTTCTGCTGGAGATGCGATACCCCGTTAATCTATTACGCGAGGGAATCCTGGTTCATAAAAATGACGGCGGTTAAAGAGCATCTGATCGCCAACAACAATACCATAAACTGGATTCCGGAATCCATCGGAAAAGGCCGTTTCGGAGACTGGCTGGAAAACATCCAGGACTGGGGGCTTTCCAGAAACAGGTATTGGGGGACGCCCCTGAATATCTGGCAGTGCGACTGCGGGGAAATGCTTTCCGTTGGAAGCCGGGAAGAACTGGAAGCATTAAGCGGCATCCCGGAGGCAAAGACGGTGGAGCTGCATCGTCCGTATATCGATGCCATCACCATACCCTGCCCGAAATGCGGCAAGCCCATGAAGCGTGTGCCGGAGGTAATCGACTGCTGGTTTGATTCCGGAGCCATGCCTTTTGCACAGCACCATTACCCGTTTGAAAAGAAAGAAACCTTTGAGCAGCAGTTCCCTGCCCAGTTTATTTCCGAAGCTGTGGATCAGACCCGGGGATGGTTCTATTCCCTGCTGGCGGAATCCACCCTGCTTTTTGATCAGACCTCCTTTGAAAATGTGATTGTCCTGGGGCTTGTGCAGGATGAGAACGGACAGAAGATGAGCAAGTCCAAGGGGAATGCGATCGATCCCTTCGAGGCCCTGCAGGAATACGGTGCGGATGCTATCCGCTGGTATTTCTATTCCAGCAGCGCGCCCTGGCTGCCAAGCCGTTTCCATGGCAAGGCTGTGATCGAAGGACAGCGTAAATTCATGGGTACCCTTTGGAACACCTATGCGTTCTATGTACTGTATGCCAATATTGATAATTTTGACGCCACCAAGTATAAGCTGGAGGCCGATAAGCTTTCCGTGCTGGATAAATGGCTGTTAAGCCGTCTGAATACCCTGATCACGGAGGTGGATACCCGCTTGGACGCTTACCAGATCCCGGAGGCGGCCAGAGCGCTTCAGGATTTTGTGGATGACTGCAGCAACTGGTATGTGAGAAGAAGCCGTGAGCGCTTCTGGGCTAAGGGAATGGAGCAGGATAAGATCAATGCTTATATGACGCTGTATACCGCCCTGGTAACCGTGAGCAAGCTCGCAGCACCTATGATTCCCTTTATGACAGAGGAAATCTACCTTAACCTGGTGAGAAGCCTGGATAAAAACGCGCCGGAAAGCGTGCACCTGTGTGATTTCCCCGTTGCGGATCCCGCCTTTGTGGATAAGGGACTGGAAGAGGCCATGGAAGAAGTGCTGGATATCGTGGTAATGGGACGCGCCTGCAGAAATACGGCGAATATCAAGAACCGTCAGCCAATCGGTACCATGTTTGTAAAAGCAGGAAACGCCCTGAGTGATTTCTATAAGGAAATCGTGGAGGATGAACTGAATGTGAAAAAAGTGGTATTCACCGACGATGTGAGAGCGTTTACCACCTACACCTTCAAGCCCCAGCTGCGTACGGTAGGCCCGAAATACGGCAAACAGCTGGGAGGAATCCAAAAGACCCTGGCTGCCCTGGACGGAAATGCCGCAATGGACGAGCTGAATGCTTCCGGAGCCATTACCTTTGAGGTAAACGGTGTGGAGGTCAGCCTGACGAAGGAGGATCTGCTGATTGAGATGACCCAGAAGGAGGGTTATGTGTCCGAGGCCGACAACAATATGACGGTAGTCCTGGATACCAATCTGACAAAAGAACTCATCGAAGAAGGCTTTGTATTTGAAATCATCAGTAAAATCCAGACGATGCGTAAAGAAGCAGGTTTTGAGGTCATGGATCACATCCGGGTGTCTCTGTGCGGAAACGATTCAATAGCAGAGGTAGCCTCCGCCAACCGGGAATTCATTGCCGGCAAGGTGCTTGCAGATTCCATTACGGCAGGAGATATGCTGGCTGTAAGCAAGGAATGGAACGTAAACGGGGAAAATGTGACCATCGCTATCGAAAAAGTGCAGTAATTATTGTTTTGCTGACGATAGGAGCCGCCGCTTTGGTAAAGTGGCGGCTTTTTTATTTGAATTTAATACTTATTTTTACAAAATTACTGTTTTCATATCTGGTAAATTGTTGTAAACTGTACGTATTGGGCGTACATCAGGCATAAATATAGTAGGAAAGAACGGTCCCCGCATCACCGCAGGAGACCGGAAATTGAGAGATAGTTATGAGGAGCGAGGAGGAAATAAATGCTTAAGAAACCGGTGATTCAGAAATTTGACAAAGATTTATTCAAGAACAGTGTGGTTTATAATGTAAAGACCCTTTACCGTAAAACCCTGGAGGAAGCTACCCAGCAGCAGATTTTCCAGGCGGTGTCCTATGCCATCAAGGATACTATTGTGGATAACTGGATGAATACCCAGAAGGAGTATCAGAAAAAGGATCCGAAAACCGTATATTATCTTTCCATGGAATTTCTGATGGGCCGTGCATTGGGAAATAACCTGATCAACCTGCAGGCGTACAGCGATGTGGAGGAAGCCCTGGAGGATTTGGGTATTGATATCAATATCGTGGAGGATCAGGAGCCGGATCCCGCGCTCGGCAACGGCGGCCTGGGACGTCTGGCGGCCTGCTTCCTGGATTCCCTTGCGACTCTGGGCTATGCCGCATACGGCTGCGGAATCCGTTACCGTTACGGGATGTTTAAACAGGAAATCCGCGACGGTTATCAGATGGAAGTGCCGGATAACTGGCTGGCGGACGGCAATCCTTTTGAACTGCGCCGTCCGGAATATGCCAAAGAGGTTAAATTCGGCGGTTACGTCAATGTATATGTGGATGAAAACGGACGCAACTGCTTTAAGCAGGAAGGCTATCAGTCCGTGAAGGCCGTACCTTATGATATGCCTATTGTGGGTTATGGAAACGGTATTGTGAATACGCTGCGTATCTGGGATGCGGAGCCGGTGGAGTGCTTCCAGCTGGAGTCCTTTGACAAAGGGGATTACCAGAAGGCTGTGGAGCAGGAAAACCTGGCAAGAAATATTGTGGAAGTGCTCTATCCCAACGATAACCATTACGCCGGTAAGGAGCTGCGCCTGAAGCAGCAGTACTTCTTTATCTCCGCCTCCGTACAGGAAGCGGTGGAAAAGTATATGAGGAAGCACGATGATATCCGGAAGTTCCATGAAAAGGTAACCTTCCAGCTCAACGATACCCATCCTACGGTTGCGATTGCAGAGCTGATGCGCATCCTGATGGATGATCATTATCTGACCTGGGATGAGGCCTGGGCGGTCACCACAAAGACCTGTGCCTACACCAACCATACCATCATGGCCGAAGCCCTGGAAAAATGGCCGATTGAGCTGTTTTCCAGACTTCTCCCCCGTATTTACCAGATTGTGGAAGAAATCAACCGCCGCTTTGTGGCCCAGGTTTCCCAGATGTATCCCGGCAACCAGTCCAAAATTGCCAAAATGGCCGTTATTTATGACGGACAGGTAAAGATGGCGCATCTTGCTATCGTGTCCGGTTATTCTGTCAACGGCGTGGCAAGGCTCCATACGGAAATCCTGGAAAAACAGGAACTGAAGGATTTCTATGAGATGATGCCTGAAAAGTTTAATAACAAGACAAACGGCATCACCCAGAGAAGATTCCTTCTTCACGGGAATCCGCTTCTGGCACAGTGGGTAACCGGGCATGTGGGCAGTGACTGGATTACGGATCTGTCCCGGATCAGCGGCCTGAAGATTTATGCGGAGGATAAAAAAGCGCAGCAGGAGTTCATGAACATCAAGTACCAGAACAAGGTGCGCCTTGCCAAATACATTATGGAGCACAACGGTGTGGAGGTGGATCCCCGTTCTATCTTTGATGTACAGGTGAAACGCCTTCATGAGTATAAACGCCAGCTGCTGAATATCCTTCACATCATGTACCTCTATAATGGACTGAAGGACCATCCGGATATGGATTTCTATCCCAGGACATTTATTTTCGGAGCCAAAGCGGCGGCGGGCTACCGGAATGCCAAGCTGACCATCAAGCTGATCAATGCGGTGGCGGATGTGGTGAACAACGACCCTTCCATCGGCGGCAAAATAAAGGTGGTATTTATTGAAGACTACAAGGTTTCCAATGCGGAATGGATATTTGCGGCGGCGGATGTGTCCGAACAGATTTCCACGGCCAGCAAAGAAGCTTCCGGAACCGGAAATATGAAATTCATGCTTAACGGTGCCCTGACGCTGGGAACCATGGATGGAGCCAATGTGGAAATTGTGGAAGAGGTGGGGATGGAAAACGCCTTCATCTTCGGCTTAAGCTCGGATGAAGTCATCCGGTTTGAAAACTACGGCGGCTATAATCCCATGGACATTTTCAACAACGACCCGGATATCCGCAGAGTGCTGATGCAGCTTATCAACGGGACCTTTGCCCCGTATGATACGGAGCTGTTCCGTCCTCTTTACAATTCCCTGCTGAACACCCAGAGCACCTCCAAGGCGGATATGTATTTCATCCTGAAGGATTTCAAGCCTTATGCCGAAGCGCAGAGCAGGGTGGAAGCAGCTTACCGGAATGAGGAAAACTGGGCGAAGAGCGCCATACTGAATGTCGCCTGCTCCGGAAAGTTCAGCTCCGACAGAACCATCCAGGAATATGTGGATGAAATCTGGCATCTGGATAAGGTGGTGCTGCCGAAGAGGGCGGAGAAGACCAAGGTGACGGAAAAATAAACGATATTCATTGACATAAAGTGTAATCGGATGATAGTAGAATAAAAGATATAACAGTTCGGACAAATGGGAGCTGTTGTTAAAAGATGCCGGATTCATCAAGGGGAGTACAAAAAGTACTGGTTTGGTGAGAAGGCATCTTTTAAATTCATGAACGAAAATGTTAGCATTCACAGCATCTCTGCACCTGTGGGAGAGGACGTGAACTGTTACTGAATGGCGACAAATTCCTAGAAACTAATCAGCAGGTCAGCGCATTTACTGCGCTGACCGTAAGAATGTGATACAGGAAAAAGGGATACCGTGTTCCGCCCTACCCCTTGACCGCCCCGCCGGTAATCCCCTCCACCAATTGGTTGGAAAACAGGAAATAAATAACAATGATGGGAATCAGCGTTATCATAACAGCCGCAAAGGACACATTCATATATTTGATGAACTCATTCAGATAATTATAAATTGCCAGAGGCAGGGTGCGCACACTCTTCCCGCCCAGGAGAACCATAGGCATATAGAAATCGTTCCACTCGCCTACCGCCGTGATTAATGCTACCGTAGAAATAACCGGTTTACATAACGGAAGGATGATCTGGGCAAAAATGCGGAATTCGCTTGCGCCGTCAAGCCGTGCGGATTCATCCAAAGCGGTGGGGACGGTGCGGAAAAACTTCTGGAAGATATATACGGAAAGGGAAATGCCGGAGGCGTATACCAGTATCATTCCCGGAAGCTTATTCAGAAGGGACAGCTTTTTCAGGATGATGAACAAGGGGAGGACGCTCACCTGGATGGGGAACATCATTCCAAACAGGAAATAAGAGGTAAGAAGGGGCTTTCCCTTAAATTCATACCGGGCAATGCCGAATGCCGTCAGAGCGGCAAGCATCACGCAGCCGGTGGTGCCGCAGCCGGTCAGGAGGATGCTGTTGAGAAAGTAGCGTCCGAAGTTGTCCTTTTTGAAAATTTCGATGTAACTGTCCAGGGAAAAGGACTGGGGCCAGCCAAACGTATCGTTCAGGATATTTGCCTTTGTTTTAAAGGAATTTAAAAAGGTGGAAAACAGGACAAATATGGTGATGCTTGTGAATAAAAGCAGTAATATGGAAAATATCCAGCGCACCAGGCGGGAAGTGCCGGATATGATTTCTTTGTTTTTTCCTTTCTTTGCCATATGTCCTCCTTAGGTATCGTATTCAAATTTGGTAAGCACTTTATTCTGGATAAAGGTAACGATCATGATGATAAAAAACATGGTTACGCTGATGGAAGCGCCGAAGCCCAGATTTACCTCGCCGCTGAGTACACTGCCGAAGGTATACCGGTAAAAAACCAGATTGACAAAATCCAGGGAGCTGTTTACGCCCCCGGTGGGGCCTCCCAGCATAAACGGAATATCGAAAACACCCAGTGCCCAGATAGAGCTCATGACGATAATGGAGGAGCAGGCCGGAAGGGACAAAGGGATCAGGATGCGGAACAGGCGCTGCGCCTCGGAACAGCCGTCTATTTTGCTGGCTTCGATAATATCCGAAGGGATATCCATCATATTGGCGTAGAAAATCATCATACCGGACGCGGCGCCCTGCCATAAGACGAGGGCAATCATGATTTTAAAGGACAGCTTGGGGTCACCTACCCATGCGCTCACCAGACCGTCCAACCCTAATTTCTCAAAAAAGGTATTCAGAAAACCTATGGTAGGGTTAAATACCATAGTGGCAAAAAAACTTACGATGGTAGAGCTGATTACATAGGGCATGAATATCATGAACTTGTAATATTTGAAGAAGGGAATCTTCAGATAAAACAAATATGCCACCAGGAACTGGAACGGTGTGATGATAAACCAGACACAAAGCAGGTATTTCAGGTTATTTTTCAGGGCGTTGAAAAATACGGGGGCAATTCTTGTATTTGTAAATAAGGTTTTAAAATTCTCCATTCCGACCAGCTTCATTTCACCCAGTCCGGACCACTCAAACACCGACAGGTATATGACATAAAGGATGGGAAGGATGATAAAAATGGTGTATGCAATAAAGCCGGGAGTTATAAAAAAGAGATACGGCTTTTTCTTTCTTCGTTGTTTCATATTCGATCTCCTGTCTGTTTCGTGACATCTATACGGACCTGCGGCGAAACCGTCCATAGCATCCCCTCCCTGCTAGGGGAGGGGATGCCGCAAGGCACAAAGGGCCGTCTGGATGGTTGCTTTACAGGTCCGTATCGGGCATTTGCTATTGCATTTCTTTTCCCAAATCATCCATAAGCTGGTCTACGGTGATATCCCCTACGAAAAGCTTGGGGAAGTATTCTTCGGTAATTGCATTTCCGGTTCCGCCTTCCACGGAATGTTTGGAAATGAGGGACTGCCAGCTTGTATATACGTTATCACAGTTGGAAATCTCGTTGGCAATGGGATTCGCAGACTGGATTTCCGGGCTTCCTGATACGGCTCTCTGTACCTGAACCCATGTGGTCTGTGCTTCCAGGGATGCGCAGTACTGGGCGAAGGCCTTTGCCGCTTCCGGGCTTTTGGTATCTTTATAAATGGAAAAGCCGTTTGCACAGGTACCAACCATACCGGTAGTACCATCTTCCGCGGGAATCTGGAAGGCTCCGTAATTCAAATCCGGGTTATTGGATTCAATGCTGGACATTTCCCAGGATCCGCCGATGAACATGGCTGCTTTGCCGGTGGTAAAGGTGAGAATAGCTGCAGAGCCGTCAATAACACCTTTGTAGTTATCTCCATAATATCCTTTGTCCGCCCATTCCAGCATTTTATTCAGGGCATCTTTTGCCGGCTGATCGGTCAGTTTAACGGAATAATCGGAAAGACCTTTGGTATATTCCGGATCCATTGCGGATAAAACCGGTTCAAAGATAAATAAAACACTGCCGAAGCTGGTGGGAGAGAAGGAGATGGGAATCACGCCGGCTTCCTTTTGTTTTGCAAGCAAATCTTCAAATTCACTGAATTTTGAGGGGATTTCCCAGCCGTTTTCGGTAAAGAGATCCTTATTATAGAAGCAGGCCCTTGTGTCCATGGTAAGCCAGGGAACGGAATAAACCGTGTCATTGATGGTGGCAAGCTTCATGCTGTCCTCGGTAAGGGCACTGAAATCCAAATCGCTGATATCCATGAGGACGTCGTTTTTTACATAATCCTGCATATTTGTGGTAGCAGTGCCGTTGGTCCAGAAGAGATCAGGAGCTTCCCCGGACTGGATGGCAGTGGTGAGGAGGCTGTAATAGGTATCCCCATCCTTGATTTCATATTCCACTTCCACATTGGGATATTTTTTCTGGAAACCTTCAATTACGGCGGCCAGAGAGTTTTCAAAGCCGGTGCCATGTTCCCAAATGGTTAAAGAACCGGTAATGGAGTCATCCGCCGCGTTCTCATTTGAGGCGGCGGGTGTTTCTTCAGCAGCCTCCGATGCAGGAGCTGTGCTTGTTTCCTGAGGCTCCTGTGCGGATGGCGCCGTTGTGGAAGCGGCATTGCCGCAGGCTGTCAGACTGCCGGCCAGAAGCGCAGTACAGGTTAAGAGAGCCAGAACTTTTTTCCCTTTCATAATGAATCCTCCTTGTTTTTGCGGTAACCTCGAGATTATGGTTTCATTATATCGGCTTTTGGGTACGGAACAATTAACAATCTTACCATTCCGGTTCACAATATTATCCAATCCCTGCATAAGAATTTAAAAATGTTACGGATCTTATGATTTATTCACGATTTTATCCGAATTTTCCAGAACCTTCCGTCCGGTTGTAAATGAAAAAAGCGTATGATAGAATGAAAAATATTCTATCCGTGCGTACGGGAGGGTTTATGGAGAAGAAAAGCCTATTTTTAGCAAAGCCCTTGTCAATCAGTTTGAAGCATCATGTGGTGCTGTACTATATTTTTCTGATTATAGCACCTTTTCTGTTGGTCATACTTTTGTCGGTCAGTATCATGTACCGCTATACCTGCAGGATTTATGGGGACTATCTGGTCACTAATCTGAAATCCACCCAGGAACAGCTGAATACCGTTTATAACCAGTACCGGGATTTATCCATGACGCTGTATCATAATAATACGGTGGATATTCTGGAAAAAAAGGAGATCACCGATGCGGATTGGGAGCAAATACGCCTGGAAATGAGCAACATCTGCAATGCCAACTCGAAAATGGCGTCCATGCAGATAGAAGTGCGGGGGACTATGGTCCATGCGGGGTCATCCAATGCCTCTATCGTTGATTATGTAAATAAATGCAGATCCCAGATTACCGGCGAAAAAGGAAGAGTGGTCTGGCTTCCCAGAAGCATATACTCCCCCTATCCGTTCGGGACCTACAAGTATGTGATTGCCCGCGCTTTGAATGCAGAGGATAAGCAGAATATTGGAATCATGTTTATGACGGTTGATAAATCGGTTTTTGACGATGCCTTCGGCACCATTAAAATGAACGGTGCCGTCACCTATGTCCTTCACCCTTCCGGCATGGTGTTGTATTCCTCGGATAACAGCAGACTGAATCAGGACTTTCATATACCAGGCATGGTATTTACGGAGAAAACCGGATTTTTCACCCGGAAAATACAGGGAGCGAATTGCCTTGTAGCCTATTCGAAATCCTACAAGACGGATTGGATCCAGCTGGCAATCGTTCCGGTCAGCTCTTTTTTTACGGATTTCAAACCGGTGGGGATCAGTATTTTTATGATAGCCTGTATCTATGTGATTCTGATATTTGTAATGATTGTGCTGATGAACCGTCATATCATCCATCCTATCCTTTCCCTGACCCATGCCATGGACCGATTTGCGGAAGGCGAACTGCAAATCAGCGCGGAGGAAATCTATAAGACAAAGGAAATCAACAGCCTTTTCATCCATTTCAATGCAATGACAAGAAAAGTAAACGAACTGATTCTGGATAACCGGAAGGTGGAACGGGAGAAAAACAGCTTCGAAATGCAGGTGCTGATTTCCCAGATGAATCCCCATTTCATTTATAACTCTCTGAACACGGTCAAATGGCTGGCGGTGATTAACAAGCAGGCCACCATTCAAAATGTGACAGATTCCCTCATTTATATCCTGATGCAGATCACAAACAAGGGCAGCAGCCTTCATACGGTTGCCGAGGAAAGAAAGCTGCTGGAGCATTATGTGGTGATCCAGAAAACAAGATTTATGAATTTTGAGATGCATTATTGTGTGGAACCGGATACGGAGAACCTGCTGATTAGGAAATTCCTGCTGCAGTCTATAGTGGAAAATGCCATTATCCACGGCTTCAGCAGGGGGAAACTGAGCGGCGGGAGGATAGAGCTGCAGTCGTACCGGGAAGAAGGGAAGCTGCATGTGGTGATCCGTGATAACGGGAAAGGTTTTGCTGTCCCGGAATGGGAGCGGCAGGAGGAGGCCGCCGACAAGCAGCATACCAATGTGGGGATAAAGAATATCCGGCAGATCATCAAACTGGAATACGGAGAACCCTTTGGCCTGTTTATGGAGAGTGAACCGGGGAAAGGCACCTGCGCCCATTTTATCCTGCCGGTTATGGAGAGGGGAGCGAGGGAGGAAAATGATACGGATAATTATAATCGATGATGAGATCTTGGCAAGGATAGGGATCCAGACCTTTCTGGAAGGGAAACAGGATATCATGGTGCAGGGAACCTTTTCCTCTTCCCTGGATGCTCTGGCGTACCTGCGGGGAGGCAGCCAGGTGGATATTGTGATAACCGATATCGAGATGCCGGATATGGACGGGCTGGCGTTTATTAAAGCGGTACGGGATGAAAACCTGAGCACGGGTATCATAATCGTTAGCTGCCATGATAATTTCTCCTATGCCAGGGAGGCGCTGGAATTAGGGGCGGACAGCTATATCCTGAAGCAGGAGGTTACGGAAGAAAAATTAAATGAGGTAATAGAAAAAATAAACGGGGAGAAAATCCTGCCACGGCTTGCGGAAAAAAGCCCGGGCGGGAAAGAGAGATGGACACAGGAGGGACAGGTAAGCTGCAGCAGCTATGCGGTGGGGGTTTTAAAGCTTCAGAGCCGCGACAGCCCGGATGATTCCCTTTTATCAGGGCATGTGGATAAAACGATGCTGATCCATCTGCTGGATAACATTGTGGAAAAGGAAGGTATGGGAACCTTTTTTTCGCCTTATAATAAAGAAATGTTTATCCTGTTCCAGTTTCCCGGGGAACAAAGCGCCGGAAAAAAGGCGGAGCAGCTCCAAACATACTGTGACGGCCTGAATCAGAATGTGCGGCTGTTTGTAAACGAGCGGCTGCTGATAGGGTGCAGCGGGTTTTTTGAAGAACTGAAGGAAATGCGGGAACGGTACCAGGAAGGGCTTGCCATGCTGCGCCAGGATTTCTATGAACAGGGAAAGTGGTTTTTTGCAGCAGATAGATCCGGGATGGGTAGGAAAGTGTCCTTTTCTCCGGATGCGGATCGTTTTACAGAAGAAGGATGGATGGAAGAGTTCGGCAGGCAGCTGGGGGATTTTCTGGAACATTGCAGGGCCAGGATGGAGGATCCGGATCTGGTTAAAAAAGAACTGTTCCACGGGATGAACCGGTTTATTTATGCCCTTGCCCAGAAATACAGCCTGGCAAGCCAGCTGATTCTGGGATTCGGGGGAAAGCTGGAGGAAATTATGAACGCTCCCTGCGTAAGCCGGCTGGAACAGGAGCTGACGGCAGAAATGCAGGAGCTGTCCCGGTCCCTGTTAAAAAGGCTGGCCGATGACACGATGGAATCGGTGCTGCAGTATCTGGAAGCGCATATTTGTGAAGCGATACCCCTCACAGAAGCGGCACAGCTAAGTTTTATGAGCGTGCCGCATTTTTGCAAACGGTTTAAAGAATATACCGGGGAAACCTATGTGAAATATGTGAATAACAGAAGGGTGGAAAAGATAAGGGAATATTTGGACTGCGGAAAATATTCCCTGAATGAGATCGCTTCCCTGATGAATTTCCAGAACATGAATTATATGATCCGCCTTTTCAAGACGACAACAGGGATGACCATCCGGGAATATAAACGGACGTTAAAAAAACGGAACGGGAGAGATACAGGGCCGGACTGAAACAGAAAAAACCCGGAAAAATGACCGGGGCGGTCCATTTTCGGGGCCGTCCCGGTTTCCTGAATAAAGTTACCTCTGCGGGGAAACAAGCGTCTTTTTATCATAGGGAAGCAGGCAGACATTCCCCCATAAACCGTAAGGATCGGGAACTCTTATCTCAGCCTGCCATTTAGGATAGGTGACCGCATTCCTGTAGGTATAATCCAGCAGGGCATTGAGGAGAGTGGAGGCTACGGTAATGGTCAGTGTGTTTTCCCCTCTGTGCAGGCAGGGACCGATATCGATGGATGAGGAGGACTGATTCACAGGGATTTCTCTGTGGTTGACTGTAATGCTGAAGCTGTCACAGATTTTTCCCAGTTTCAGGAGATAGCCTGTATTGTCCTCCCAGGCCTTATCCAGGAAAAAAGAAGTTTCATAGATACCGATACCGGAGGTGCTTTCCTGCCCCGGAAGATCCTTCCAGGGTACCAGATCCGGCAGCGGATCGAAAGTGAAAACCGTCTTTACGCTTTCGGAGGGAACCGGGCTGTCGGTCCATTTTTCCAGTATGAGCTTCCAGTTTTCCAACGCAATGGGAGAGCCGGACGGCAGTTGCTCGTATATGCCGCCGGCTGTATCATATTCTGCCCGGATGCTTAAATCTTCCGTATGGACAGAAGGCAGATCCAGGCCGAGACGGGCCGGATCCCGGGTCAGGGCAAGGATACAGCTGCCGCCTGGTTCCAGGTTCAGAAGTGCGGTAACGGTCCCTTCTCCTGTCTGGTAAGCGGCAAGAGGGCGGATACAGCCGCTCCAGGCATCCAGCAGACAGGGGATCCCTTCGCCCGTCAGGGTAACCAAGGTTTCCTGGGAAGGCATTTCCTGCGCCTGGGGATAGGTATCGGCATCTCCGTAATTATAGAAGTAATAAAAATCCGTATCCGGCGTATGCCGGGAAACATTGAGTATCCGGGAGCGTTTGTGATATCTGGCAAGGGGAAGGATCCGCAGGGCCTCCAGCTGTCCGGGAACCTCCTGTACGGAAGGTACCTGTTTTACCCCGGGAAGAAGCAGCAGTTCCTCTATAATCGGAGTGATATCCTTTTCCCGATGGAAGGCGGACTGCCGGGGAAGCTCACCCACGAACAGGATTGGCAGGCCTTTTTGGGCGAAATCCAGCAGCCGGAGGGCGGTTTCATAGGGCAGGAAGGTCTGGTTTTCCAAAAGCAGCGCCTTATAGGCCGGGCCGTCGGCTGCGAGCACCGCATGGTGCGGCTCCTGCGGCGATTCGGAGACTATGGTCCCGGAAAGTGCCAATGCGGAGGGGCTGATAAAATCATAGGTATAGCCAAGCTGCTCCAAAAGCCCGCCGTCATCATATAATTTAACCGCCTGGTTGAAATCAATGGTTTCTTCATAGCTCTGCCGGAGGACGGCAAGATCGGTTCTGCCAATCCCCTGCCGGAGTATGAATTGATTCCGGGCGAGGAAATCGGTGTAATGGTTCACATGAAGCCAGTTGGGCTGGCAGCTGCTCCAGTTGTTGGAGAATTCACTGTAGCCCATGGTGGTGTAGCCCGGCCAGTGTGTTCCCGGCAGAAACCCGTTTTCGTTTCCTTCTCCCTCATAATAACCCTCGTAGGAGTAACCATGGAACACGGCCTGGTTGACACAGCAGGAAAAAGCCCGTTGTATATGCCACAGCTGGTTCCCCCAGGTCTGCTGGTAATTACCGGAATTAACGCCGCCGTTGCCCCTTCCGTTCATTTCTGCGGAAGCCTCAATGGAATAGATTTGTTTGCCGGAAAGGTGCATGCTGCCTGCCTGCAGACGGTAGAAATCAAGGATATCCCCGCCGTATAGCGTTTCGGTCTCCGGGATGGATACATACATGGCTGTCTGGGCCAATTCCAGAACCTTTCCATAAGAAGTCTGGTAGCGCAGGTTTATATGATGCTTTTCACAAAATGCGGTAAGCGGCACCAGATGGTTATCTATGTAGAGCCGGGTGAGAAATTCCTGGTAATCACGTAGGATCTGTTCCGTGTGTTCATCGAACCGAAATTCCGGCACAGGGAAGGATACGAAACAGCCCGGACTGTCCGGATCATACAGAGCCGGCAGATAGGGGGCCAGATCATACTTGTTTTGCTCACGGAAAGCATCCAGAAAGCCATAGGTCCAGTCCAGATGGGTCTGGAATTCCAGGGAATCGATGAACAGGGAAACCATATTGGAAAAGTCCCCGCCGAAGCAGGGGATAAGCTCCCTTTCCCAATATCCGGTAAGACGCCTGGTGGCTTCCCTGCTGTAATGATCCAGCTGGAGATTCTGACAGGTCCTGTTTCCTGAAGGATGCTCCCACCAGCCGAACAGCACGTACTCCCCTTCCTCCTCCGGGCAGAAGGATATACTCCAGGAAAGGGGATCTCCATCCTTTGGAATGACCTCTTCCCCGAGGCGGAATGCTCTGGCCGAGCCATAAGCAAGTGTTTTGGTTTCTTTATCCGCATAACGGGCGCAGGTCACCGCAGCCAGCCGGGGAAGAGTGCCTGCACTGGCGGCATCCTCCACAGCCTGGGGAGGGATCGGGACGGGGCCGGAATAAGGGCGGTCTTTAGTGATTCCGTCCCGATAAGCGGAATCCGCTTCCATCTGCGCGCCCTGCAAAGGGTCGGAGGCATCGGTGATGCCGGGAAGGGAAAGGGGCCAGAACGGAGTCATGGAAAAATCAATGGTAAAGTCATATTTCGCCGCGGTACGCAGAATATGCCTGGCGAAAGCTTTCCAGCCGGGAGTGCCCCATTCAATGGTAAAAGCGCCGGAGGTATCGAAGCGGGGCATGGGGACAACTTCGGCGCCGCCAAAGCCTGCTTCCGCCATGGAACGGATATCCTTTTCAATGCCGTCCATGCTGAGCATGGCGGAGGGAAGCCACCACCGCATTCTGGGCCGGCTGCACCCGGCGGGTTTCCGGAATTCTTCCGGAAAGCTTCCTTTGGTTTCATAGTGGGCCAGTGAAGGCCATTGGGGATTGGTACGGTAATTTTTCATAAATATCACCTCTTGGGAATCAAGTAAGAAATTGTTGGCTTGCCTGTTACATGATGTGTCCATTATAGGATGTTTTTTGGCAGGACAGTATTGAATAACAGGACGAAAAAGAATAATATTTATGTAATAAAGTGACAAGGAGACAGCGATGGCGGAGGAGAAGGATCAAGATGCCGTGCGGGAATGGATCGCATGGGAAAAGAGCAGGCCGGAGAGCCCCAAAGACAGCAGAGAGGGGTATTATACCAATCTGTCTGGGGATAACGGGGAGGAAGAGGCCGGGGCAGACGGGGAAAAGGAAAACCATCAAACCATACGGGCGGAGCATGCCTTTGCCGGGGAAGAGCAGGTAAAGGCAGCTATGGAAACGATAAAAACCGCGGATCGCAGAAAGGGAGTGCACCGGTTTGTGACCCGGTATCACAACCATGATTTTTTTGAGCTGGTTTTTGTATATCAGGGGCATTGTACCACCACGATAGAGGGGAAAGCAGGAACGCTTAACGAGGGCGATATCTGTATTTATAACCTGGAAGCTGTGCATCAGCTGGGAATTGAGGAGGAGGAATCGGTTATTTTTAATATTATTATGAAGAAGGAATGGTTTCACAGTACGCTTCTGCCCTTGCTGGATAATACCAATCCTATATCCGCCTTTTTTATCAAAGCGCTGTACCATATCGAATCGCCTGCCGGCCATCTGGTATTTTCCTGTGAGGAGGACAGCGGGGCACGTTCTTATCTCCTGACGGTTATTGAAGAATATTACCGGAAAAAAGAAATGTACCAGAATATGATGAATGTGAATCTGGCCGGGCTTTTTATCGCTCTGGCCCGTCAGTATGAAAGACGGATCGCCTGCCGGAGCATGGGGGAGGATAAGGTGGATATTGTCCGGGTTATCTCTTATATTTCCGTTCATTACAAAGATATCACGCTGGAAACCCTGGCCGGTCATTTTAACTATACGCAGCGGACAATGATGCGTCTGATAAAAAAATATACCTACAGGACCTTCAGCAGCCTGGTCATGGAATTCCGTATGAACCGGGCCTGTACGCTTCTGAAGGAGGGAAGGATGACCATTGAGGAGATTGCGGCACAGACAGGCTATGGGGACAGAAGCTATTTTGACAGGGTATTTAAACAGTGCCACGGGATAACCCCTGCACGGTACCGGAAGGAATGCCAGTACTAGTACAGCGTTACATTACTATCACGGTAATGCTGTACTAGAGTGTTACTCCCGTTGTTAAAAAGGATATGTTAAAGTTTTGACTGCTATATTGACAATCAGTAAACTGTAAAGTATGATAATTATATTCGTATTATTTCATCATGTGCGCTCGCACATTCTGGCAGTTTCTGCCGAAAATCACATTTATTTAACGGCAGGGACGAAAGGCATGCCTCAAGGCGGCATTATCCGTGTTCCTGCCCATTTGGGAGGTAAAAATGAAACAAAGGACATGGATATCTGAGGAGCTTAAAGCTGCCCGGATAAAGGTACAGTATGATGAACATGTGAAACGCATTTTGGGCAGCAGGCAGGTTCTTGCCCGGATTCTTAAAGGTGCTGCGGCAGAATATGAAGGGTATTCGGTTGAGGAGATTGTCAGTTGGATTGATACCGATATTGAAATTGCCAGGACTCCGTTGCGTCCCGGAGGGAAGGGAAAAGAGGATAGTTTGATAACAGGGGACAATACAGAAAGTAAAATCCCGGGGGAAGGTTGCATTACATATGATATCCGGTTCCGGGCCTGGATTCCTGGGGACGAAGATCCGTCCATGATAAAGCTCCTGATCAATATTGAAGCGCAGAAAAGTTTTTATTTAAAATACCGGATTGTCACAAGGGGAATATTTTATGGGGCACGAATGATTTCGGAACAAATGGACAGGGAATTTACCGCTTCCGATTATAACGGGCTGAAAAAAGTATACAGTATATGGATATGCATGAATGCGCCGGTGGAAGCAAAAGAAAAAATTCTGGTACAAAAATATGGGATGGACATGGAACGTGAAATGGGAGAGGAGCTGAAAGAAATGTGCAATTTAAGTGAGGCGATTGAAGAACAGGGCATAGAACAAGGATTGCTGCTTGCAAAAAAAATAATTACCCTTGCGAAAGAAGGCCGAAGTGAAGGGGAAATCGCAGAAATATGCGGAATTACGGTGGATAAGGTGCGTGAAATCACGGAAGATTGAACGCAGAAGAAAAATCCTTCTCCATCCCGGCAGCGCGCCGCAGACAGCGGGCGGAAGGCCATTTTGCGCCTGCGAAGTTTGAGTAACGCACCTAAGCCAAAAGGTTTAGGTGTTGTTTTTTATGTCCTGATCGGTACCGGAAAGAATGCGGCGGAACACATTGACTGCAAAATGCTGCTGGTGATAAGCTATATAACAGGGAAATGGTTCTTTCCCGGGTTTGGAGGCAGGGGGACTATGGTATGCATAGAGGGAATTATTTGTAACGGTCCGGACAGGTCTGAACGGTTACTATCATTTACGGGAGAGAAGGGGAGTTATGGTGAAAGTACTTGTGGCGGATGATGAACGATGGATCCGCAAGGGTATCGTCCGGATGATTGACAGGGAGAGGAATCATATCGGGGATGTCCTGGAAGCGGAAAATGTAACGCAGGCCCTGGAGATTTTCCGGCAGGAGATGCCGGATATCATTCTTTCGGATGTTATGTTCCCCCAGGAGAACGGCTGTGATCTGGGAGAACAGATTTATGAAATCAACCCCAAAGCGAAAATTGTGATGATTTCTGCCTATGATGATTTTGACAATGCGAGAAGGGCGATCCGGTTCCGGGCCGTGGATTATCTGCTGAAGCCGGTGAGCAGGGATCAACTGAACGGGATTCTGGATGAGTGTGTGCGGCAGCTTGAGGCGGAGCGGCAGCAGGGGGAGAGTCCCGTGGGAGATGTGCTGGAGGAGCGTCTGGCGGCGCTTACGGACGAGAATTCTTCCTCCCGGTTTGTGGAAAAGCTCATGCAGGATATCCGGGAGGACTGTGCCAGGCATTATCCTCTCAGCCGGATGGCAGAGGAATGCCATGTGACGGAATCCTATTTTTCCAGCCTGTTTAAGAGGGTGTCGGGAAAATCCCTGGTGAACTATCTTGCGCAGATAAGGGTGGAAAAAGCGCAGGAACTGATTGCATCCACGGAATATAAGCTGGGACAGATTGCCGGGGCAGTGGGGTATGATGATTACCAGTATTTTACCAAGGTGTTTAAGAAAATCAGCGGGGAGACCCCGGGAGAATATAAAGCGCGCATTGCCAGAGAGATAGAGGACGGGGATGGAACGGAAATTTGAAAAGCTGGGGATGCGGACGAGACTGATCCTGGCCTTCGGCCTGGTTCTGCTGGTGGCAATGCTGGGGACGACGCTTTCTATTAATTATTACAGCCATGACTTTATCAGCGGCCTGCTGGAGCAGAATAATTCCCAGCAGATGAAGGAAATCAATTATGAACTTAACAGCCTTTCTGATAAGGTGAATCAGATTTTTATATCCTTCAACAGCGAGCAATTGTATGAAATGTTCCGTTACCAGCCTCATATGAGTGATTTTGAACAGATGAAGCAGCGGCTGGATTATGAACATGAGGTGAAGGAAACGATAAACGGCAATAACCTGCAGTCCGTTGTTACGGGGGTTATCTTTTATGTGAATGAAAATAAAAATGCCTATGTGGGTAACGGCGCCATACAGAAGGATTTCTCGTTTCAGGAAGCGGACTGGTATCGGGAATTCCGCAAAAACGGCAGCCTGAAGCTGGTGTACGGGCCGTTGACGGAGGACTTCAGGCCGGAAAATATAACTAAAAATGAGGCGATCTATTATATGAGGGCCTGGAATGTGCCTTCTTCCAGCGGATTTAGACAGGAGGAGAAGCCGTTTATTCTGTTCAGCATCAATATGGATTATATCCGGGGGATTTTTGAGGAATATACGCAGAATTCCAGGGGGTATCTGATAGCCGGCGGCGACGGGGAAATACTGGCCCGCATCAACCTGACGCCGGATCAGGAGAAGGACATCACCGGGCTGATTGCTAACCACAGGGAGGATCTGGGAAAGTCGGGAACCTTCCTGAATAAGGAATGGTTTGTGGACGGGGTGGGGAATGAGCAGTTCGGATGGCATATTTATTCCGCAGAATCCACGGAGGATACCTTCCGGGATATGAACCGTATTATACGGAATATCAATCTTATTATTCTGGGAACCGGTGTGGCCGCCATGGCGCTGACTGTTATTTTCAGCAGCCGGATCATGATGCCTATAACGCTGCTGAACAAGCTTATCAGCACCATTGAAGAAGAGAATGATACGTTTATCCAGGTGAAAAGCAATGACGAGCTGGGCCAGATCGGCAACCGCTTCAATCAGATGAAACGCAAGCTTCAGGAAATGAGCGCCAATATGTATCTGAGCAGGGTACAGGAAAAGGAAGCCCAGCTTTCCGCCCTGCAGTCCCAGATCAATCCCCATTTTCTGTATAATACGCTGGATAATATTTATTGCATCGCCCAGATAGAAGAGGTGGATTCCATTGTCCTGCTGACGGAAAACCTGTCCCATATGATGCGGTACAGCTGTGATATGAAAAATCACAGAGTACCTCTGGCGAAGGAAATCGAGCATGTCAAAGCCTATGTAAGCATCATAAATATGCGGTTTGATGACAGTATCAGCCTGGAATGCAGGGTGGACGGCCCCCTTTTACAGATAAGTGTGTTGAAGCTGACGCTGCAGCCTCTCGTGGAAAATGCCTGGAGCCACGGAATTCTGCCAAAAAACGGCCACCGGGGAAGCATCCGCATCTGTGCCGAAGCGGAAGGGGAAACGCTGACGGTGACCGTAACCGATGACGGAACGGGCATTACGCCGGAGAGGAGCAGGGAGCTGAACGCCCAGCTGGCGGAGATCAATTATGAGGCCACGGATTCGGAGAACGGGACCGGTGTGGCGCTGAAAAATGTGAACAACCGCATCAAGCTTTCCGACGGCCCGGAATATGGCGTGACACTGTATCCGGCACAGGGGGGCGGCTGCCGGGTGGTGATGAAGGGAAAGATGAAGTAAAGTTCAGGAAGGCCTGCGCATTTACTGCGCTGCCCGTAAGAAAACGTGGCGGTAACGGTTCAGATCTGGATGAACGGTTACAAGCGCAAAAAGAGGGAATAAAAGATGTCTTATGCTGACAACGGATGTCCTGTAGTGCGGGATATCCGTTGTTTTGGATAAGTAACCTGAAGGAATGAGGCAAAATATATAAAAAAGTTAAAAATAATACACATAAGATATAAAAATAACCCACTGATTTACGGTTTGTAACCTTATAAAATAAATATATCGAATAAAGTGAATAAGAGAAAAGTGATTTTATCAAAGGAAATATCACATTTGCCACAAGCGAAGGAGGGAAGGGGATATGAAACAACGGATGCCACGTTCTGCGAGCTATCCTCATATACAAAAGGAACCGGCCGGCGGCCCCCGGGGGAATAGGAAGGAGCCGTTGAAAAAGAAATCTCTGTCCGGGATGGTGAAGCCGTATCTGTTCCTTCTGCCTATTTATCTGCTGATGGTCACCTTCAAGTATATTCCTTTTGGTATGGCGATTATAAAATCCTTTTTTAACTGGAATGGTGCCAACGTCAATCTTTTTGTGGGGCTGGACAATTACATAGCGGCATTCAGGGACATCACCTTCACCAAATCCCTGGTAAACAGCCTCTGGATTGCCGGAGCGGACATTCTCATTGTCCTTTCGTTCCCTCTGCTGGCAGCGGAACTGCTGTATGCGGTGAAGTCCGCCGGAAAACAATATGTGGTGAGAACTGCTTTCACGTTCCCTATGGTGGTTCCCAGTGTGGTAATCATCCTGCTGTGGAAATGGATCCTGGCGGGGGATACGGGGGTACTGAATAATATCCTTTCCTCCATCGGCCTGGAGAATCTGGCAAAGCCGTGGCTGGGTGACAGCACGACGGCGCTGGGTTCTATCATAGCCATAGGGTTTCCCTGGCTTGGCAGCGCTTCCCTGGGGGGACTGCAGTTCCTTCTCTATTTCGGGGCGCTTCAGAATATTTCCAAAGACATGTTTGAAGCGGCGGAAATAGACGGCGCCAACATATTCCAGCGGTTTATCAAAATTGATTTACCCATGCTGGCCAGCCAGATGAAGCTTACGGTAACGCTTGCTATAATTAATGCGGTACAGGTATTTGATACGGTTTATATACTGACCAAGGGCGGGCCGGGGACAGCCACCATCACACCTTCGGTGGTACTCTACGAACAGGGCTTTACCTACCGGAAAATGGGGTACGCATCCGCAATCGGGGTAATTATGTTTGCCATTATTATGATACTGACGGTGATTAACCAGAGGGTTATGAAAAATACGGAACGTATGGATTAGGGGAGGGACAGCGCCATGAGAAAAACAATCAGTATTTTCAGCCGTATTCTGTTGGGCATTCTTTTGCTGCTCACTCTGGCCCCTTTTTACCTGCTGGTTATCAATTCCTTTAAAGGGCAGACCGAAATCATTAAGACGCCATTTCAACTGGCGGTGAACTGGCAGTTCCTGAATTATGCGAAGGCTCTGCCCCAGGTGGTCCGGCCCATGCTGAATTCCCTGCTGGTGACCTTTGCGGTCATTCTGATAACTGTAGTGGTTTCCATGCTGGCAAGCTACGCTTTCGTCCGGTATGAGTATTTTTGGGGAAAAGAGTTTTTTTATTACGGGATTATCGCGCTTCTTATGATACCGGGTTTTGTCATGCTGATACCGCAGTTTGTACAGATTACCAATCTGGGGCTGTTTAATTCCTATTGGGGACTGATTCTGCCGCCCGCTGCCTATCAGGTGGCAATGGGGACTTTTCTCACACGAAGCTCCATGGAGTCCATTTCCAAGAGTCTGTTTGAAGCCGCGGAAATCGAAGGCGCAGGGGATATGGATATTTTGCTCAAGGTAGTGCTTCCCCTGTCAAAGCCTATCCTTTCCACCGTTACTATCATGACAGGGCTGAATGCATGGAACAATTACATCTGGCCGCTGGTTGCCAGTTCCGGCGAGGCCACGCAGCAGATAGCGGTGGCGCTGACCAAACTGATTGTATCGGTATCGGATGGTAACGGCGTGCTGTTTGCCGGATATATCATCGCTTCTCTTCCTCTCGTTATCCTGTTCTGCTTTGCCAGCAAATACTTTGTGGCAGGCATCACGCAGGGCGCGGTAAAGGGCTGATACAGGAGGGAAAAAATAACGGTTCAGACAAGGCGGAACCGTTATGCGGAAGCAGGAAAAGGAAGGGTAAAAATCAAGGTTAAAATCAAGGAGGAATGGAAATGAAAAAGAGATGGAAAGCAATCGCTGCAATCGCAATATCCGTAACGCTGCTTGCGGGCTGCGGAAGTTCCCGGAACACGGAGGCACCGGCGGAAACCGGCGCAGGTACCGGCGGGGAGACACCGGTTTCGGCAGCGGCGGAAACGGGAGGGGAAGAAACAACAGCAGCCGGGGATATGGATTTTTCCGGGGTGACGCTTGTATTTGCCCAGGACCTATCCACGGACGAAACAGCCAATACGCTGTCCGAAGAAATTATTAAGGAATGGGAAACCAAGACAGGGGCTGCCGTGAAATTTGAAAAGCAGCCTACCGATTACCGGGTCTGGCTGACCACTCAGTTTACCGCAAACCAGGGACCTGATGTCTATACAGGGATTATCTATGATATCACGGCGGATTATGAAGCGGGATATCTGTATAATTTCAAGGATCTGTATGAAAAGGAAAGCCCCTATGATACGGGCAAGCCGTGGAAGGAAACGCTGCCGGACTCCATTCTGGAAAGGATGTATCTGACGGATAACGATGTGCCGGGATATCCTTCCTCCACAAGCGTTGTGCGGATTTTCTACAATAAGTCATTGTTTGACGCCGCTGGTGTCCAGGTGCCGGAAACGTGGGCGGAATTCATGGATGTGTGCGGGAAGCTGAAGAGTGCGGGGACAACACCCTTTGCCTTCCCCAATGCCTCTAAGGACGATCTATCCTGGCTGTGGTTCAACAACTCCGTGTGCAGCCAGCTGAACAACGACCTGGTGGCTGAGACGGATATATCCGGAAACGGCTTTATCGAACTCAATGAAATGGTAAAGGCCTTTGATGAAGGGACGCTGGATTTCACCTCCGATTCCATCAAGGATTCCTTTGACCTGATGAAGGATTTTTCGCAGTACTGGACCTCCGACTATAACGGGCTGGATCAGAAAACAGCAATCGATATGTTTATCCGGGGCGAGGTTGCCATGGTACAGGCCATGTCCACCAACCTGACCGCCATTTCCGCAAATGTGGGAGACAGCTTTGAATACGGCGTTATGGCAATCCCGGTAATCACAACACAAACCAATGAAAATGCCATGGGGAAATCCGTGATTCTGGGCGGTCAGCCCGATATCATATTTGCCGTAAACAAAGCGTGTGAGTCCGATCCCGTGAAGCTGGCGGCTGCCATTGATTTCGCGCAGTTTATGTCATCCCCGGATGTGCAGAGGAGGTTTGCGGAAGGGATTAACCGTATCCCGCTTTCCACGAGTACGGAGCTGCCCGACAGGCTTTCCGGCTTTATTATTACAGAGGAACCGCTCCGTTTCGCCTATTACACGGGAGTGAACAGCGAACTTCGTGATTTCTTCTGCCGCGGCGGACAGATGTATCTGGAAGGGACCTATGATACCGATGCGTTTGCCCAATATGTGCAGGACTCCTTCCGTACGGTATTTGAAACCATCAAGGCGGAAAAAGAGTGGAGTGCCGATAACAATTACGGGCTGGATGCGCAGTAAATGGGAAGGGATCGAGCCGTTACACAATAACAGGATTTCCTGTCTGGACAGAGGAATAAGTGGGGCTGGCCCGATGGCCGGCCCCTTTTGGGAGGGATTATTATGGCGAAGCCGAATCTGATATATATACTGGCGGATGATATGGGGTACGGTGATATCTCCGCGCTGAATGAAAACTGCGGGTTTCAGACGCCGAACCTGGATGAAATGGCGGAAAACGGGATCTGCTTTACGGACGCCCATGCCACGGCCGCCGTCTGTACGCCGTCCCGTTACGGAATCCTGACCGGACGCTATAACTGGCGTTCCCGGCTGAAATCCAGCGTGATGGGAGGCTATTCGGAGGCTTTAATCGAAACGGGGAGAAAAACGCTGGCGGATATGCTGAAGGAAAACGGCTACCGGACGGCGATGATTGGAAAGTGGCATTTGGGGATGCATTTTGCCAAAGAGCAGGGGTTTGTGGAAAAACCGGACTTCGAGACTTGCGATCATGTGGATTATGCCGGTAAAATAGAACGCTCCCCGGTTTCCAACGGGTTTGACTATTTCTATGGAATCAGTGCCTCTCTGGATATGCCTCCTTATATTTATATCGAGAACGATCATTTCACGGCGCTGCCGGATCATGTGACTAAGGGCACGGGAAAAGGGTTTTTCCGGGAAGGGCCAACGGCTCCGGGTTTTGTACAGGAGCGGGTGCTGGATGAGCTGACGGACAAGGTGCTGGAAAAAATAGAGGAATACCAGGCTGAACCGTTTTTTCTATATTTTCCTATGCCGGCGCCTCATACCCCGATTCTTCCGGCGGAGCAGTTCCGGGGGAAATCCGGTACCAATGAATATGGGGATTTTGTTCTTCACTGTGATGATGTGGCGGGAAGAATCAACCGGAAGCTGAAAGAATTAGGGCTTTATGAAAATACAATTGTGATCTATACTTCAGATAACGGCTGTTCACCTATGGCAGATTATCCCCGGCTTCTGGAAAAGGGGCATAATCCCAGCTATGTTTTCCGCGGGACCAAGGCTGATATTTATGAAGGCGGGCACCGGATTCCGCTGATCGTCCAGTGGCCGGGAAAAGTGCCGAAGGGAAAACGCTGCGGGGCGGTGGTCTGTCTTTGTGATATCATGGCAACCATGGCGGATTACCTGCAGCTATCGCTGGATCCCGGCATGGGGGAGGACAGCGTGAGCAATCTGCCTCTGTGGCTGAATCCGGACGGAGGTGAGGTAAGGGAAGATTTGATCCATCAGAGCATTGACGGCTCCCTTTCGATCCGGAAAGGGCGGTTCAAGCTGGAAATGTGTCCCGGATCCGGTGGCTGGTCGGATCCAAGGCCCGGAGAAGAACCTGCGGGTGCACCCAGGTTCCAGCTGTATGATTTATCCGCCGATATCGGAGAGCGATGGAATGTTATCGGGGATTACCCGGAGGTGGAGAAAGAACTGCGTGGGCTTCTGAAGGCTCATATTTTCCGGGGAAGGAGCACGCCGGGACCTGCACAGCGCAACGACGGAGAACCGGTATGGGAAACCATACGCTGGGTGGAGGAGCTGTAAAGGAAAGACAAGGAAAAAAGGGTAACCGAAAAGGAGAGGGTACATGTATCAGTTTAACAGGGAAGACTATGACAAAAGAATGGAATGGTACAGGCAGGCGCGGTTTGGGATGTTTATCCACTGGGGGCTGTATGCCATTCCGGCAAGGGGGGAATGGCTGCGCAGTACGGAGCAGATTCCCAAAGAAGAGTACATGAAGTATTTTTATGAATTCGATCCCAGGGACTACGATCCCAAAAAATGGGCCAGGGCGGCCAAAAATGCCGGCATGAAATATGTGGTGCTTACCGCGAAGCATCATGACGGCTTCTGCCTGTTTGACAGCCAGTATACGGATTTCAAGTCCACCAATACCAAATGCGGCAGGGACCTGGTGGCGGAATATGTGGAAGCCGTCAGGGCAGAGGGCCTGAAGGTGGGGCTTTATTTCTCCCTGCTGGACTGGTACCATGAGGATTACCCTCATTACGCCGACCGGAACCATCCCATGAGGGGAAACGAAGCCTACAGCGACGAAAACAGGGATTTTAACCGTTATCTGGATTATATGCACAACCAGGTCCGGGAGATCTGCACCAATTACGGAAAGCTGGATGTGCTGTGGTTTGATTTTTCCTATGACGATATGAGGGGTGAAAAATGGAGGGCCACGGAGCTTATCAATATGGTACGCAGCCTGCAGCCTACGGTCATTATTGATAACCGGCTGGAGGTGAGCGGAGAGGGCTTCGGTTCCCTGGCGGAATGTGCCCCCACCCCCTATCATGGGGATTTTGTAAGCCCTGAGCAGATCATTCCCCCGAAAGGGCTGACGGATAAGGAGGGGAAACCGCTTGCCTGGGAAGCCTGCGTCACGATGAACGGGAACTGGGGCTATCACGGTACCGACCGGTTTTTCAAGCCTGCCCCCATGCTCATTAAGAAGCTGGTGGAATGTGTTTCCAAGGGGGGAAATATGCTGCTGAATGTGGGGCCGGACGCCTATGGCAATATCCCGCCCCAGTCCATGGAGATACTGGAAACCATCGGTAAATGGATGCGATACAACCATGACAGCATCTACGGCTGCGGGGCCTGTGATTTGCCGAAGCCGGATTTCGGACGCATTACCAGGAACGGGAACCGCTATTATTTCCATATGTATGAAAATACCATCGGCCCGGTACCCCTCATAGGGCTGGAAAAAGACAAGGTGAAAAAAATCCGCGCCCTGTCCACCGGTTATGAAATCCCGGTATCCACCAGCTGGGTGCACAGTGATTATCCGGATATTGTGTTTGCTGATTTGGGGCCGGACCCCGTGCTGCCGGATGATATTGATTATGTGCTGGAAGTGGAGATGGAGGAATAGACTGCGGAAAGGCATAACAAAACCGGGCATATCGCTGAAAACAGCGGTGTGCCCGGTTTGTTATGCCTGCTTTACAATTTCCAGGGGAAGCATGGTACGTGCGGCTATTTCCTCAGGCGGCATACCCTGACTGGAAAAGCGGCGGATAACCGTATTCATATCCTCTGCAATTTCCACAATATGCCTGTCCGGGTCATATAACCGGATGTCACGCTGGCCCCACGGATATTCCTTTATTTCATGTACCCACTGCAGGCCGTCCGTGCGTTTCAATTCCTCATAGATGCCGTCTAAATCCTCTGTTTCAAAATAGACCTGGAAGTTGTGGGACTGCTCTGCCACACTATCAGCTGCAACGCCGATAAGCCCGGCATATCCCTCCTGCAGGGAAAACCCCTCAAAGGTTATATGTTCGCCCACATCCATAATGATGTTTTGATGAAGCACCTTTTCATAAAAATTCCTGGATACTGATATATCCTTCACTGCTAAAAGACAACCCTGATATTTCATATGTTATTCCTCCTTTGAGGAAATTGTATGATAAACTTCGATGTTGTCATAGTAAAAATCGGACAAGGTTTTCTTAAACGGTCAGCATCCAGCAGACACGCATCATAGTCAGCCGGTTCCGCGCGCTGGGGGAAAAGCGCAGAAGCTGCGGCAGATAAGCGGAAGGGACCTCAATATCCTCCATGGATTTCTTCGCCCCGATTTCTTCATATAAAGCGGTAAGCTCTTCCGGGCGGGGAATTGTGTTGATAATTCTGCGGATTTCCGGCCAGGCATTTATAAGCATTTCCGGTGTAACCCCATCCATGCAATCCTTTTTGTTTTCCTCCAGGATGCTGGGATACAGGGCGGGGCCATACATGGCTTCCAGTTCATCCCCGGGAAGCATGGAATAGGAACGGACATAGGGGGAGATATCTTCGATGTCCGCAAGCCTGTGGCAGGCCTGGGAGATGAGGATGGTACCCACCCCTACTTTTTCCCCGTGCAACGCATCGGAGCGGAACGGGAAGGCGACAGGCTGCATTTCAATCAAATGGGAGATGTGATGCTCGGAGCCGGAAGCCGGACGGGAATTTCCCATCAGCTGCATGGCAAGACCGGATAGGATAAGCCCGTAAGTCAGCTGTTCAAAGGCGGTTTCATCCTGTACCTTCAATCCCGTACAGCAGGAACGGACGGCGTCCACCGCATCCCGGGTCATGGATTCGATAACCGGGCATACATATTCCCCGGTCAGGGCATGGCCGATGTTCCAGTCGGCAAGAGCGGTGTATTTTCCGAAGATATCCCCTGCGCCGCTGAGGGCCAGATACAGGGGAGCCTCTTTGATAATGTTAATATCCGCCAGCACAAAAACAGGCGCCACACCGGGCATGGTTTTTTTATATCCCTTCCAGGTCATGGCGGACACGGTAGAACAGAAGCCGTCCACACTGGCGGCAGTAGGGCAGGAAATAAAAGGGATTCCTCTGTCATTGGCGCAGTACCGGGTCGTATCATGAATGGTGCCGCTGCCTATGGCAACCAGATAATCAATATCCTCCGACAGCTGCTCCATCACCTTTCCCACGGCGATTTCATTGGCATGCAGGTTGGCCGGATCCAGGATGATTTCCTGTTCGGCGGCGGGATGCACCCTGTTTGTGGCATGATAGGTGTTTTCGTCATAAATAACGGCACGCTTTCCGGTAATTCCGTATTTGTCCGTATAAAAATCCAGCTTTTCCAGGCAGCCGGCTTCGATGACGGCCTCTTTCGTGATCATTTCATGGCTTCTGCCGCAGGAACAGGGGCCGTTCAGCTTTGCACTGTCGATTATCATATGGATTCCTCCTACTAAATAAGTATATGTATCGGTGCCGTCAGCGGCACCGTTTCTAGTTGCATTATAATATATTCATCTTTTGATGTCTATAGAAAGTGAAATATATTCGTAACTAATTTGAAAGCAAAGCGATCGTTCTGACTGATTTTTCCGGGTTATCCTCCTTACGGCTGTACAGTCACAATAACCGATAACCGTTCAGCCGGCCCTTTGTGTTCTGCTGAACGGTAGTTACTGTTCACTCCGTGACCAGCAACCTGCATAAATCCATTTAAAATCGCCTGCGGCGATGAGATTTATGCACTCTTGAATCACTTTTTCACGTACTGTGCAGTAAATGCACAGTACTGAGTGAACAGTAACGAACGGTTACCGGTTATTGAGGAAAAAAGCAAGAGATGGTTGCAGAGTGTGCGCGAGGAAGTATATAATTGGAGTAAAAAAAGAATATGCCGGGCCATCCGGCAGTGAGGTGCATTATGAATCAGGACGAACGGCGGAAATACATCTTGGATCAACTGAAAATAAAATCTTCCATATCGGTTTCGGAATTGAGTGAAGCTTTTTCACTTTCGGAGGTTTCCGTGCGTAAGCTGCTTGCGAATATGGAACAGGAAGGGGTTTTAAAGCGTACCTGGGGTGGTGCGGTAAGCCGGTACGGTTCTCTGCGGGAGTTTTCCCATCAGGAAAATGAAGTACGCCATCGGGAAGAAAAGAAAGCGATTGCTGCCGCGGCCTACGACTGCATCCAGGATGGGGAGGCGGTTTTCCTGGACAGCGGAACGACGACCTTCGAACTCGCCCGCATGATTGTGGAAGGGCCGAAACGGAATATCATGCCCTGTACCAACAATATTTTTGTGGCGATGGAGCTTGCCAAAGCTGCAGATATCCACAGCATTATTATAGGAGGCGAGCTTCGCACCAATATTTATTCCTGCGTGGGATATCTGGCGGAGCAGGTGCTGGGGAACCTCTTTTTCGACAAAGGATTTATCAGTGCCAATCATTTTACGGTGGAAAGAGGCTTTTCCACGCCAACGCTGGGAGAAGCGGAGCTGAAACGGAAAATCCTTACTATTTCCAAAGAAAAGATCATGCTGCTGGACTATACCAAATTCGGGGATGATTCCATGGTTCTGATCGCCAGGCCGGAGGACGTGGATGTTCTCATTACGGACTGGCATGCGCCGGACGAGCTGGTAGCGGGCTTCGGTGACAAGGGCGTCAAAACAATAATGGCTCCCCAGGTATAAGTATTGCAGATCTGCTTCAGGCAATCGGAACGGCAGGAAGGAATCGAATTACATGAGACAAAAAACAGACACCTCGTTTTACCGGAACTTTTTTTCCATTTATATTGTGCTTGTACTGCAGAATGTGGTGACCTTAAGTGTGAATCTGGCGGACAATATGATGCTGGGCGCTTATAGTGAAACCGCCCTTTCCGGAGTGGCGGCAGTGAACCAGATCCAGTTTATTTATCAACAGCTCCTGACGGCGCTGGGAGAAGGGCTTGTCATTTTCTGCAGCCAGTACTGGGGACAGCGTCGAACGGAGCCGATGAAAAAAATCGCGGCAGGGGCTATGTGGGCAGGGCTTGGGGTCGCGGTTATCCTGTTTACCTTGGTCAGCATTTTTCCGTACCAGACCATGGGGATTTTTACAACGGAGCAGGCGATTATTAAGGAAGGCGTCCGTTACCTCGTCATTATCCGTTTTACTTATTTTTTCTTTGCCATAACCCAGATCCTTCTCGCCACCATGCGCAGCGTGGAGCTGGTGAAAATCGCCTTCGGGCTGTCTGTTATCACATTTTTCATAAACTGTGGAATCAATTATGTCCTGATATACGGGCACTTCGGCGCGCCGGAAATGGGGGCGGCAGGAGCGGCCACAGGAACGCTGGCAGCCCGGATAATAGAGCTTGCGGTGCTGCTTTTCTATATCCGCAAAAAGGAGACCAATCTGCGGCTTGGGCCGGGGGATTATTTTCACCTGGATAAGGACTTATGCAGAGATTATCTTAAAGTCACCGCCCCAATGCTGGTGGTGCAGGGACTGTGGGGAGTCAATACGGCGCTTCAGACCGTTATCCTGGGCCATATGACTGCGGCGGCAATCGCGGCGAACAGTGTGGCGTCCACTATTTTCCTGATGGTAAAATCCATGGCGGTGGGTGCGGCGTCAACGGCATCCGTAATCATCGGTAAGACAATCGGGACAGGTGATATTCCCCTTGTTAAACAGTATGCCAGGCTGATGCAGCGGATGTTTCTGGTAATAGGTGCGGTTTCCGGCCTTATCCTGTTTGTTATCCGCGTCCCTCTGCTGCGTTTCTATGATTTGGCACCGGCGACCAAGGATATGGCGAATACCTTCCTGATGATACTCAGCGTTGTGATCGTGGGGATGTCCTATCAGATGCCTACAAATAACGGAATCATCCGCGGTGGCGGAAATGCCATGTTTGTTGTGAAAATGGACTTGATAAGTATCTGGGGAATTGTTATTCCGCTGTCTTTTCTTATGGCATTCGTGGTGAAGGCATCTCCTGCGGTGGTGGTATGCTGTCTGAATGCGGATCAGATATTCAAATGTGTTCCTGCATTTCTGGAATCCCATTATGGGAATTGGATACGGAAATTAACGAGGGAATAAGGGAATGGCTTGTACCATTTATATTTGTATAGAACGGCAGAAGGATAGGGGTATGTATATGTTCATTAAATATGATAACTTAATCATTCGCAATGCAGTAGCGGCTGATGCCATTCAGCTCTGTGCATGGTGGAATGACGGAAAGATTATGGCTCACGCAGGCCTGCCAAATGGTTTGGGATGTACGCCGGAAGAAATACGTAAAAGTCTTGCTGATGATACAGATGAAACCCATAGGAGGCATATCATAGAACTTGACGGTAGGCCTATTGGAGAAATGAATTACCGCAATAAGGATGGTGCCGCAGAACTTGGTATTAAAATCTGCGATTTTTCCCAGCAGGAAAAGGGTTATGGTACGATATTGCTTTCCGTATTTATAGATGCGCTGTTCCTTCATCATGACTATAAAAAAATGATCTTAGACACGAATCTTAATAATAAACGAGCGCAGCATGTATACGAAAATAAGCTTGGCTTCCGGCGTATTGGATTAGAAAAAAATGCCTGGCGTGATCAGCTGGGGATCATGAATTCCATTATAAATTATGAGATGAGCAAAGCAGATTGGATTGCTTCCCGGAAAGAACCATTGGAATACCAATATCGGGACAGGTAAATTTTTTATGCAAAGTATCCTTTGGAATAAATAACACGGTCGTTGAAGGGGAGGGATACAAATGATACCGGATTTAACTATTGGAAACCTTATGATTGATTGCACCGACGCCAGTCGGGCACGTGAGTTTTATGCTGACCTTTTGGGGTTGGAAAGAACCATTTTATTTGATTATCTTGGGGTTAAAACGGATAATGACATGCCAATTCTGTTTGTGGAACCCGATATTCCATATATACCGCCGGTTTGGCCGGAAGAGTCGGGCAGACAGCAAAAACAAATGTACTTCAATTTTCAAGTGGTTGATTTACTGTTCGCTGTAGTGGAGGCTATCCGCCTTGGTTCAAGGATAGCTGCCAAACAATATGGCGGTGGGAAGCAATGCGGACACTTAACACAGCGTTGAGTCGTCTGTATTGGGTGACGGAATGCATCCAGGAAAATATCCTTGCAGACTTTTTGTCTGCACAGAGGGCGGAGGTTGTTGCCATGTCAATTTTTGAGTATAACGAAGAAGAAGAAATGAAAAAAATCCGCGCTGATGAATACAGTGTGGGAAAAGCGGAAAATGTACTTGATCTGCTGGAGGATGTGGGAGAAATTCCTGCCGGGCTTCATGAACGGATCCTATCGGAAACCGACTTAGTGCTTCTGAAAAAGTGGCTTAAGTTGGCGGCCAAAGCCAGGACGGTCCGGGAATTCATGGACCAATCAGGACTGGCCTGATACCGGGCAGCTTATGGCAGAGACGAATCAGGGGGAGAACCTGTAAAGACCAAACCGGATATTTTCATGGTCTTAAACGATAAAAGTTGACAAATAAAGTTGTCATTGACAACTTTATTTGTCAATGCTATGATAAGGATGACAAGGAAAGTTGTCATCCTTTTTTGTGTTACAGGGAATTTCACGGGAACAGCCGTGGGAAAGGAGGCCGTAATGCCATTATATAACCAACTGAAGGAGCATCGGGCAAGACTGGGAGTAAACCAGGAGGAGCTTGGGAAAATGGCCGGTGTATCCAGGCAGACGATCAGCCTGATTGAGAGAGGGGATTACTCGCCTTCCGTGAGTCTGGCCCTGAAGCTGGCTGCTATCTGTCAGACTACGGTGGAGGACATTTTCCGATATGAAGAGTAAAGATAACCGTTCGGCAGGTCCGTGCATTTACGGTTCTGCCCGGGATTCAGGACTGAAAAAAGCAATAATGCAATAGCAGCGGATGGCCGGCTGTGACCGGCGGATGGGAGAGAACGATGAAGGACAATAAAAACAAACCTAAAAGTATGGGACGAATTCTTGCTAAAATGGCATTGTGGCTGGTTATAGGGGGAGTTATCGGCTACGCGGCAGCATTTCTTGTTTTTGCCGTCAAGGGGGATACGGCAGACGCCATGCGTTTCTTTTATAACGGCTATTTACAGTATGCATTAGGGTACCAGGCAGGCTTTTTTGTGGTTTTAGGTGCGGTGGCCCTTGTGTATTACCGGAAAGCGGGAGCACAGATCAGGCTGGGAACCTACGAAGGCGAGGATCAGGCAAACGATTATCAGAATGCCGCTATGACCGCCAATGAAATGAATATGGTCATCCAGTTTTTGCTGTTCGGTTTAGCCATGGATAAGAAGAATCCGTATATGCTTGTGTCTGTAGTTCTGTTTCTAGTGTTCTGTTCTGTGGTGTTTCTTATGGAAGCGCTTCTGATAAAACAGATTAAAAAAATCCATCCCTTAAAAGAAGGGGATGTGGGCGACACTAATTTTAATAAGAAATGGATGGAAAGCTGTGACGAAGCCGAACGGATGATAGTTTACAAGTCTGCCTACGGTACCTTCCAGGTCATGAAATCCCTGCTTCCTATTATGGAAGCGGTTGCCCTCCTGGGGAAATTAATGTTCGGCACCGGCAATTTTCCCATTGTCCTGGTGTGCGTTCTGTGGGGCGTACACACGGGCGTATACTGCTTTTACTGCATGAGACTGGAGAAAAACGGGCCGGAGTAGGACGCGATGTCCGCCGGCCGTGAACAGTAACATTCCATGGCTGGCGGACAGAAATGGGAATTGTTTCCAGACCCACCGTATGCTACACTGAAGGTAGAAAGCGCCGGCATGTCAGAAAGGGCCACCTTTGAATAGCGGCGCCAAAACAGGCAAAAACTATAAACAAAAGCCGCAGGATTTCCGTACAGGGAATCAGGGAGGAGGCAGTATGCTGAAAAATCATGTGGAGCAGGAAAAACCCCGGGAAGAGGAATTGCTCAGACGGCTGGAGGATGCGAGGAACCACCTGTTTGCCTTACAGATGCAGATTAAGGACAGGGGGCTTCCGGTGCTGGTCCTGATGGAAGGCTGGGGGGCCGCCGGAAAAGGAAGTACGATAGGTAAAATTATCCGTAACATTGATCCCCGTTTCTTCAAGGTGGCGACCATGTCCGCCCCCACGGAGGAGGAACTGCGCAAGCCTTTCCTGTACCGCTATTTTGCACGACTGCCGGAAGCGGGGAAATTCACGTTTCTGGATTCCGGCTGGATGGAAGAAATCACCGGTGATGTGCTGCGGGATAAGCTGGATCAAAAGGGGTATGCTTCCCGTATTGAAAGCGTGAAGCGTTTTGAAAGGCAGCTGACGGATAACGGCTATCTGGTGATGAAATTTTTCTTCCATATAGAAGAAAAAGAGCAGAAAAAACGTCTGGACGGCCTTCTGTCAAACGAGGATACCAGCTGGAGGGTGAGCGATTCTGACCGCTGGCAGAGTAAGCATTATGACAAATGCATGAAGGTATTTGACCGGTATCTGAATGATACCAATGTGTCAACCGCACCCTGGTACATTGTGGATGCCCATTCCCGTAAATGGGCGCAGCTGCAGGTATTGGAAATGCTGTGTCAGGGAATAGAGGTGGCGCTGCAGAATAAGAGCCTGGCGGTCCCTCTGCTGCAGAACACTTTCCCTCTGGAAAAAATGCCTCGGCTGGAGGAAATTCCCCTGGATAAAACCATGGAGGAAGAGGAATACCAGGAGGAGCTGGAAAAGCTTCAGAAAAGGCTGGGAGAGCTTCACAACCGGCTTTACCGCAAACGCGTGCCTCTGATCATTGCCTACGAAGGCTGGGATGCCGCCGGAAAAGGAGGCAATATAAAACGGATCACCGGAGCGCTGGATCCCAGAGGCTTTGAGGTGCATCCCATCGCCAGCCCGGAACCGCATGAAAAAGCGCGGCACTATCTGTGGCGTTTCTGGACCCGGCTGCCCAAGACGGGCCATGTTGCCATTTTCGACCGCACCTGGTACGGAAGAGTCATGGTGGAACGCATTGAAGGCTTCTGCAGCACCAACGACTGGCAGCGGGCCTATAACGAAATCAATGAATTCGAAAAGGAGCTGGTAGACTGGGGCGCAGTGGTTATCAAATTCTGGGTCCATATTGATAAGGATACGCAGCTGGAACGCTTTAACGAGAGACAGAACACACCCGAAAAACGGTGGAAAATAACCGATGAGGATTGGAGAAACCGGGAAAAATGGGATTCCTATGAGGCGGCTGTAAACGAAATGATACAAAAGACCAGCACGGTTTATGCACCCTGGCATATCCTGGAGTCCACGGACAAAAAATATGCCAGAATCAAAGCGCTGAAGATTGTGATCCGGGAACTGGAAAAGATCCTGGGGGAATCATAGCAGCCGCAGGGCACAAAGATCTGTCTGGACGGTTACCATTTACCGCAGTTCAGGTTATTTCCTGAACTGCGGTTCTTCTGATAATTTCTTAATAGAAGAGGAATATTCCGAAGGCGTCATTCCTGTCACCTTTTTAAACTGCCTGGAAAAGTAGTGGACTGAGGTATAACCCATGGTGTCGGCTATCTGTGTGAAGTTCAGACTCTGGTTCCGGATGAGCTGCTTTGCCGCATCAATTTTCATATGGGAAAAATAATCGATGATGCCGCAGCCGTTTCGTTCCCGGAACAGCTTCTGCAGCTGGGACCGCCCCACCAGATTGTCTTTGCAGATCTGTTCGATGGTCAGCTGGGAATACAGGTTCTGTTCCAGATACGTCATAATCCGTTCATATAAATCCACATCGGATTTCTGCTTCAGGGTGGAAGGCTGCCTGCGTTCCTGACGGGATGCGGTGTAGCGGCGGATCAGCTGTATCAGCAGCTGTTCCAGATGGAGCTGTATCATCTGGCTGCAGCCGAAGGGCGGATTTTCAGCCGGTTCCATCTTTTTTAAATACGGATCATCCAGAGGGCAGGAAAACATCTGCCGGGCCTCCATTATGATCTGGGCAATCAGGCTCCGCTCCGCCTCCCCGATGGTAAGGATCCGATCCTTGAAAAAATCCATGGAAGGAGAAGTACACTCAAAGGAAACCACCACCACATTGGGCGCGACTTTTCCGTTGGACCGCACCGTATGGAATTCATTCGGCTTATGGAAGATGATTTCGTCCTTTTTCAGGGAAAGGGTGCGGCTTCCTGCCACCACATCCACTTCCCCCTTGTCCACACACAGGAACTCCCAGAAATTATGGGCTTCCCCGGGAAATGAGAAATCATTCATGTATTCAAAATAATGGACGGTAAAGAGCTTGCTGATCAGAAGGGATTGATGTAAGGTTACAGATTCGTAGTTATTGACGGTATTCGGCTCCATTTGTATCATCCTCCGGCTCCGGAGCAGGGAAAACAGGTTTCTTCCCGAATTCTTCCCGCATGTATTTCCCGCATCCCGGCTTTATCTTCTGTTTCTCAAACTACGCAGAGGGCCATCTGGCACCTGCGTAGTTTGAGTTCTATTATATATAGTAACAAATTTTACGCAGTAAATCACCTTTTTTTCTTCCGTTTTATTGAGAATTTTATAATAGTACAAAGATTTGGATGCATTGTGCAAAAAATAAATAGGGAATTGTGCAATCCGACTTTTTGCTGTGCCCAATAATCCGATTGGGATAGAAATACATAATAGAAAAATGGTGATGTTACCTGAAAAATTGTAAAAAAAGACGAGAAATGCCATGATCGGATAAAAAACCGAAATTATTGTGTAAATAATTTTTGTACAAGAGTGTTATAATGAAACTGCAAAACGGGGACAGCCGGCGGGACTGCGGCTGAGAAACATAAGGTGAGGTAGGAAAATGGATAATTTGGACATGAATTTGGTAAAAGAAAAAATTGCTCCCAGGTTCCGCACGGAAGGAATCCTGACGGAGGCGGTTCCTTACGGAAGCGGCCATATCAATGATACCGTATGTCTGACCTGTGATTTGGGAAGCGGGAAACACAGACGTTATATCCTGCAGCGCATGAACGATGATATTTTTAAGAAACCCAGGGAACTGATGGAAAACATCATGAATGTCACCTCTTTCCTCCGGAATAAAATCATCAGGAACGGCGGCGACCCGGATCGGGAAACCCTGAATGTTATCCGCACCGTGGACGGAGAGAATTATCTGGTGGACGAGGACGGGGACTTCTGGAGGATGTATATTTTTATTGAAGATGCCACCAGCTTTGATACCGTGGAAAAGCCGGAGGACTTCTATAACAGTGCTCTTTCTTTTGGCAATTTCCAGAAGCTGCTTGCGGATTATCCGGCAGCGACCCTGCATGAGACGATCCCTGATTTCCACAATACGGTGAAACGGTTTGCCGATTTCAGAAAAGCGGTGGAAGCGGATACCTTCAAAAGGGCGGCAGGAGTGGAAAAGGAAATCCGTTTTGTGCTGGACAGGGAGCCGGATACCCATGTTATCTGTGATGCCCTGGCTAAAAACAGGATTCCGCTGCGTGTGACCCATAATGACACCAAGCTGAATAATATTATGATAGATAATAAAACCGGTAAAGGGCTCTGCGTCATTGACCTGGATACGGTTATGCCGGGTTCCGCCCTCTATGACTACGGCGATTCCATTCGTTTCGGAGCCAGCACAGGAGCGGAGGACGAGAAAAACCTGGATCTGATCAGCTGTGATTTAAAGCTGTTTGAGATATATACAAAGGGTTATGTGGAAGGCTGCGGGGGCAGCCTGACGGAGCAGGAAATCAGGATGCTTCCCATGGGGGCCAAGTTGATGACGCTGGAATGCGGAATGCGCTTCCTGGCGGATTACCTCCAGGGTGATGTATATTTTAAAATCCATCGTCCCGAACATAATCTGGATCGGGCACGCACACAATTCAAGCTGGTTGCGGATATGGAAAGCAAGTGGGACAAAATGATGAGTATTGCAGAGAAGTATATATAAAACAGCAGGCTGCCTTTAGGGGAATGATATAGATGAAAAATACCGTGCCGGTTTTCCGGCGCGGTATTTTTATGGGCGGGTATCCCCGTCAGGCGGCAGTGCGGAAGAGACGCGCTGTTTTCACGCGCCTTTCCTCCATTTCCGTGACGGTAACCTGCCAGTCATGGAAGCGGAAGGAATCCCCCTTTTCGGGTATTTTCCGAAGCTCATTCATTATCCAGCCGTTAACCGATACACTTTCCGTTTCCTCTTCAATACCCAGCTGCTCAAAAAGCTTATCCGCGTTGGCGCTTCCCATAACAACGAATTCATTGCCGGAAAGCTTCTGTATGGACTGTATAATTTCATCATGTTCATCCCAGATTTCACCTACCAGCTCTTCCAGGATATCCTCCAGGGTAATAATCCCTACGGTTCCTCCGAATTCATCGATAACAATGGCGATATGCAGCTTTGAAGCCTGCAGCTCCTGCAGCAAATGGCTGATCTTCCTGTGCTTGGTGATGTAGAGGGCCGGACGTATTACGTCCTTTATTCCTGCGGGAAACGAACCAGCCGTACGCGCTTGTGCGTCAGGTTGGCGGCTGTCGTGAGGGTCAAATACTCCGCGGCTTGCTTCAGGGCATTCGGCTTTCTTTCCCGCTCCGTAAATCTGGTTATAAAAGTCCTTGTGATACAGAATGCCGGTAATGTTATCAATGGAATCATGATATACCGGGAGCCTGGAATAACCTGTGGCTGCAAAGACGGAAGCGATTTCTTCTTTGGAGGAATCCATGCTCACCCCTTTGATATCAATTCTCGGCGTGAGAATGTCCGCTGCCTTTAAATCGTTGAATTCAATGGCGTTACGCAGCAAATCCCCTTCCTGTTCGTCGATCCCGCCGCCCTGCCTCGCTTCCTCTACAATGGTTATCAGTTCCTCTTCTGTAATCGCCTGGCTGGAGGATGTGCGGAAAAGCCTGGATAACACCCGCTTCCAAAGCTTGAACAAATAATTCAGGGGAGTGAGGAGTATCGCCATAACATTCAGGATAGGTGCGGAAAACATGGCAAAGCTTTCGGGACTTTCCTTTGCAATACTTTTCGGAGAAACTTCACCGAAAATAAGGACGATGACGGTGGTGGCGGCAGTGGACACACTGGCGCCCAAATCTTCTCCCAAAAGACGCACAAACAAAAGTGTGGCAAGAGAGGCGCAGGCGATATTCACGATATTATTGCCGATGAGAATGGTGGACAGAAGCCTGTCATAATCCGCCGACAGTTTCAAAACCAAAGCGGCCCGTTTGTTTCCCTTTTCAGCCATATTCTTAATACGGATACGGTTTAAAGAAGAAAATGCAGTTTCCGTTGCCGAGAAATAAGCAGACATGATAATACAAAATACAATTATGAGCAAAGTAATATTCATATGTAAATGAAATCCTTTCTTTTTTCAATCCTATGACAGTTACCCGGAAAATGATATCTCTGTTCATTCCAGCAGAATAACCGCAGGGCATTGAAAGCGGGAAGGGTTCCCGTCGCCGTCGTCCGATTCTTCCATAATAATGCATTCCTCCTTTCTGCTGTTATTTTTTATGAAACAGAATACCAGACCGGGAGATAAGAATCAAGAATCCTGGGTGTAATTTAGCAATAATTTAACATATGCCATTTGCCGTTATTTTGCCTTCCGTAATTTAAGATTGATTCCTTTTTCTGTTTCCTCTATAATAAAGTATTAGTAACCAACTAGGAAAGTTTTATTGATGCATTACATAAATAGAAGGAGGAAACACATGGTAACATTACTGGAAGGCGGTGCCTATCTTGTAAACGGCACGGAAATCATTCCTGATAATCAGGAAGCGGCTGCTGCTATTGCGGCAAAAACCGGAAAGCAGATAGATAAGGAAGCGGCGGCAAAGGAAACGATTAGCTACGGGATTCTGGAGAGCCACAATACCTCCGGCAGCATGGACAACCTGAAAATTAAATTTGACAAGCTCACATCCCATGACATCACTTTTGTGGGGATTATTCAGACGGCGAGGGCTTCCGGCCTGACGAAGTTCCCCATCCCCTATGTACTCACCAACTGTCACAATTCCCTTTGTGCGGTAGGCGGAACCATCAATGAGGACGACCATCTGTTCGGGCTTACCTGCGCAAAGAAGTACGGCGGAGTTTATGTTCCCCCTCATCAGGCGGTTATCCACCAGTTTGCCAGGGAAATGCTGGCGGGCGGCGGCAGGATGATTCTTGGATCCGATTCTCATACCCGCTACGGCGCCCTGGGCACTATGGCTATGGGGGAAGGCGGGCCGGAGCTGGTTAAACAGCTTCTGAACCAGACCTATGATATCAAGATGCCCGGCGTGATAGGCGTTTATCTTACCGGGGAGCCGGTAAAGGGGGTAGGTCCCCAGGACGTTGCGCTGGCTATTATTGGGGCTGTTTTCAAAAATGGGTATGTGAAAAATAAAGTGATGGAATTCGTAGGCCCCGGCGTTGAAAAATTAAGTGCGGATTTCCGTATCGGCATTGATGTTATGACCACGGAGACAACCTGCCTTTCCTCCATCTGGAAAACAGATAAGGTTATCGGGAAATTTTACGAAATCCATGGAAGAAAAGAAGAATATAAGGAACTTGCCCCCGGAGAGGCGGCGTATTATGACGGCATGATCTGCGTGGATCTGTCTGCGGTAAAACCTATGATCGCCATGCCTTTCCATCCCAGCAATACGTATACTATTGAAGAAGTGAATGCCAATCTGGAGGATATCCTCCATGAAGTGGAGCAGCGGGCGGCGGTAAGCCTTGACGGCGCGGTGGAATATTCCCTGAAGGATAAGGTAAGAAACGGAAAATTCTATGTGGATCAGGGGATTATTGCAGGCTGTGCGGGAGGCGGTTTTGAGAATATCTGCGCGGCGGCGGATATCCTGAAGGGACAATACATCGGTTCGGATGAATTCACCCTGAGCGTATACCCGGCTTCCATGCCTGTCTATATGGAGCTTATTAAAAACGGCTGTGCGGCCGCAATTCTGGAAACCGGCGCGGTAATGAAGACTGCCTTCTGCGGTCCCTGCTTCGGTGCAGGGGATACGCCTGCCAATAACGGCTTCAGCATTCGTCATTCCACCAGGAACTTCCCCAACAGGGAAGGAAGCAAGCTCCAGAACGGGCAGATTGCATCTGTCGCCCTCATGGATGCCCGATCCATTGCTGCAACGGCAGCCAATAAAGGTTTCCTCACGCCCGCTACGGAATTTGAGGGTGAGCTTGGAAAATATAAATATCATTTTGATTCCAAGATTTATGAAAACCGTGTATTCGATTCCAGGGGCGTGGCCGATCCGGAGGTGGAAATCCATTTCGGTCCCAATATCAAAGACTGGCCGGCAATGTGCAGCCTTCCTGAGAATATGGTGCTTCAGGTGGTATCCGAAATCCATGATCCGGTCACCACAACGGACGAACTGATCCCTTCCGGGGAAACCTCCTCCTACCGCTCCAACCCCCTGGGGCTTGCGGAGTTCACCCTGTCCAGAAAAGATCCCGCCTATGTGGGAAGGGCAAAGGAAATCCAAAAAGCGCAGACCGCAGTGATGGAAGGCAGATGCCCTGTAGAGGCAAAACCCGAGCTGGTTCCTGTCATGGAAACCATCCATAAGCAGTTCCCGGAGGCGGGAGAAGGAAATATCGGTTTTGGTTCCACTATTTTTGCGGTCAAGCCCGGAGACGGTTCCGCAAGAGAACAGGCGGCGAGCTGTCAGAAGGTGCTGGGAGGCTGGGCTAATATAGCCAATGAATACGCCACCAAGAGATACCGTTCCAACCTGATCAACTGGGGAATGCTTCCTTTCCTTATAGAAGAAGGGGAACTGCCCTTCGCCAATCTGGATTATCTGTTTATCCCCGGGATCCGGAAGGCAGTGGAGGAAGAGCAGGGCAGCATTACCGCTTATGCGGTGAAAGCGGACGGACTGAAGCCTTTCACCCTCACATTAGGTGATTTGACAAAGGAAGAACGCCGGATTATTTTGGAGGGCTGCCTTATCAATTACAACAGAGTATAAAAAAATATGAGCCGTATCTGCGTTTTTTCCCGCGCCCTGGTTTCCCGGCGCGGGAAAAATCCCGGAGGCGGCTTTTCTGTCCCTTTTTTCTGCAGGAAGCGCAGTAAATATAAGTTCATGGGGTATTTGCTCTGCGTTCCGTTTGGCCCGTTGTCCGCGGGAATAAATTCACGATTGTCACATAAAATATAGTACCTGCAATTTACGCTGCGGATCCGGTTGTTTGCAGGACGCCGGCGGGATAAAACCGGCAGGATGAGAATGGTAACCATTTTTGCGGGAAAAGGAGAAATGCATATGGACAGAAATTCCCTATTACCGAAAGCGCGGTCTTTTTCCCGAAGACCGCTGCAGGGTACGTTCCGAAGCACCGCAGGCCGGCAGAGGCTGCTGGACCTTTGCGCGGTGCTTTTATTTTTGCTGCTTCTGCCCTATGCCTGCAGTTTATTGTTCGGAAAGGGAGAGGTGGGAGAGGAAACCCTGGCGGTACCCGGAGAGGAAAGCAGCATTATGGTGGCCTGCGAAACCGGGGTCGGTGTGAGCAGGCTTCCTCTGGAAACCTATGTGGAGGGCGCTCTTGCCGCGAGCATTCCCGCGGACTGTGAAGAGGAGACTCTCAAGGCCCAGGCGGTAATCCTGCGCACCCTCTGCATGCGGGCCTATGAAAACAGAAGTTCCATTGATGATAATCTCATTTATGCCCGGGATATCGGACAGGATTATCTGGATGTCCGCAGCAGGGAAACCCTCTGGGAGGATGCCTATGAAGAAAAACAGGCCAAAATATCCTCCGCCGCGGCGCAGACCAGAGGAATGTACCTGACCTGGGAAGGCCAGGTGATTGAACCCGCTTATTTCTGGCTCAGCGCGGGAAAGACAAGAAACGGAAAAGAAGTGTTCGGAGAGGGCTACGACTACCTGACAAGCGTGGACTGCAGCCATGACATCGAGGCGTCCGGCTACAGCAGCACCGTCACCCTGAAGGAAAAAGATTTCTGGCAGACCATGGGAGTGGACGGGGCTGAAAAAATCACCCTGACCCGGGACAGCGCCGGTTATGTGCTGTGGGTGGAGGCAAAAGGAATACATATGTCCGGAGAAAAATTCCGAAGCCTTTTTTCCATCCAGTCCTCTTGCTTTACCATAAGTGAAAATGGGGGAACCGTCACGCTGGAAAGTAAGGGAGTAGGGCATGGTCTGGGATTCTGCCAGTATGAGGCGAACAGAAGGGCAGTACAGGGAGAAGATTTTCTCGCGCTTTTAAAAGGTTTTTTTGAAGGCGTTGAAATACAAAAAACTGAATAAAGGAAAGGAAAACGGAAAGACTAAGCTTGAAGGATTTCAACTGATAATTGGCATCTGCCAAAATGAATAGGAAAGAGAAGGAATGCCCTATGAGAAGAAGAAGGAGATCAAGCTTTAGAAAAGAAAAAGCGATCATGCTGGTGTCCAGCTGCCTCGTTCTGACGGCGCTGACTGCTACCGGTTTGTATGTAAGAAACAAAAGTCAGGACAAGGAAGACGGATATGTGGTGGATTTCACCGCTTTGGAAGAATCCAATAAAGAAAAAGCAGGAGAAGCACAGGCCGACGGCAGCACAGGAGACGGCCAGCTTGCCGACAGCGGTGAACTGGATTACGATCCCAGCTTCCAGGAAGCCAATTCCGGAGATGTGGACAACCCCGGCATGAACATGCTGGGAAGCACGGCCGGACAAAATCAGGCATCTTTGGAAAACGGACAGGCAGGCGAAGGCCTGGCGGATGCCGCACAGAACGAACAGGCGGCAAAGGATGAGGAACTTGCTGCCGCAGATCCGGCTGAAGAAGTGCTGGAAGCCAATGCGGCGGATGCCATTGCCAAAACAGACGATTCCTCCGATACCGCAAAACGTGACGAGGATGCCATGAACACCACACCCGCCCTTGATTTTACGGACAGCGATACCCTGGTATGGCCTATCGTGGGAAATGTACTTGTCAATTACAGCATGGACAAGACCGTTTATTTCGCAACTCTCCAGCAATACAAGTATAATCCCGCCATCATTATCGCAGCCACCCAGGGAGAAGGAATTGCCGCAGCAGCGGATGGACAGGTTTCCTCCGTCTATCAGGATCCTGAAATCGGAATGGCTGTCGTGGTTAACCTGGGAGACGGCTATGAGCTTACCTACGGACAGCTCACCGATCTTACCGTTGCGGAAGGTGATGTGATCACCACAGGAGAAATTATAGGAAAGGTAGCGGAACCCACGAAATATTACAGCGTGGAGGGCTGCAATGTTTATTTCAAGCTGACCAAGGACGGCCAACCGGTGAATCCGCTGAACAGGCTGAGCTGAAATGGGTGAAACGCTTCTTATTATAAATGGGCGCATTCTGACTATGGCAGGGAAAGTCCTGCCAGGGGGATGCGTGCTTATTGAAAATGGAAAAATTGCCGCAGTTACGGATCAGATAAAAATACCGGAGGGCAGAGACACGGAAGTTATCGATGCCTCCGGTTGTCTGGTTATGCCCGGCCTCGTAGAGGCGCACTGCCATGTGGGCATCACGGAAGAGAAAAAAGGCATGGAGGGAGACGACTGCAACGAAAACGTGTCTCCCATCACACCCTGGCTGAGGGCACTGGATGCGGTAAACACCATGGACGCCGCTTTTGATGACGCTGTCCGTGCGGGAATCACCTCTATCATGGTAGGCCCGGGAAGCTCCAATATCGTGGGCGGCCAGTTTATCTTTATTAAAACAAAAGGCCGTCGCATTGACGATTTAATCGTCAAAGAACCCGCTGCCATGAAAATCGCTTTCGGGGAAAATCCAAAAGTGAACTTTGCCGACCAGCAGAAATCACCTGTCACCCGGATGGCTATAGCCGGGCTGCTCCGGGAAGAACTCTTCAAAGCCGTACAATACCAAAAGAAAAAACAAGCCTGGCAGGCTTCCCGGCAGGATAAAGACAAACCATCCGATGCTCCCTTTGAACCCGATTTCCGCATGGAATGCTGGCTGCCCGTCCTGGAAGGGAAAATCCCCCTCAAAGCCCATGTACATCGCGTGGATGATATCTTTACCGCAATCAGGATCGCCAGGGAGTTCGGCCTTTCCATCACCCTTGACCACTGCAGCGAAGGCCACCTCATAGCCGGGGAACTGGCCAGGGAAGGCTTTCCTGCCATCGTAGGACCCGACCTGTCAAGCCGCAGCAAGATCGAGGTACAGAACATGGCCTTTAAAACGGCGGGCATTCTCCACAAAGCCGGAGTTCTCGTGGCCATAACCACGGACCATCCCGTCACCCTCATCCAGTCCCTCCCTCTTTGTGCAGGCCTTGCCGTAAAATCCGGCCTCCCTATGGAAGAGGGCCTGCGTGCCATCACCTGCAACCCCGCCCGCATCTGCCGTGTCTACGACAGAGTAGGCAGTCTGGAACCCGGAAAAGATGCAGATATCGCCATTTTTTCCGGCAACCCCATGGAAACCTTCACCAAAACCATGTGCACCATAATTAACGGCAATATCGTATACCGTGCCGAAAATTTCTAACCATTTCCTCTAAAATTCCTGCCGGTAACAGCCGGCCCGGCTTCATTGCCGTCAAAACAAAGGTTCTTTCCCCTGTCCCCGGACAGGGGAGAGAACCTTCCGCATGTCTTATCTCTCCATTTGTCCCTCCCTGCATTGTCCCGGCCTCCCGGTTTGCAAGCTTCCGTTTCTGCAGCGTTACTGTTTAGTCCGTGACCAGTAACTTAGCAGCACACAGCGCCAAAAAAGAAGCACTTTTTTCATTTTACAAACGCTGTATATATGCTACAATTGAGAAGCACAGTCAAAAATACACTTTTCAGACTTGTCCCTGCATAAACAGGAGGGGTGAAAAATAAGGTAGAAAAAGGGTAACCGTTCACAGGAATCCAGCCGTTTGTGAAGGAGAGGGACTGTTACCAAAAAGAAAGACTGTGGAATGACGGGATAAGGGAGGAAATGCATGAAAATCGTAGTGTTAGGCGGCGGAATCAGTACAGAAAGGGATGTATCCCTCAGCTCCAGCCGGATGATTTATCAAGCGCTGAAGAAAAAAGGACACCAGGCCATTCTTCTGGATGTCTATTTAGGATATGAAGGGGACTATGAAGATATTTTTGAAAAGGATAGGGACTGGGCGGAAACTATCGGTGGGGTTCGGGAAAGCAATCCGGATATTTCCCGGATAAAAGCGATGCGCCCAGACGGCGGGAAGAGCTTTTTCGGCCCGGGAGTCATCCCTGTCTGCCAGATGGCGGATGTGGTTTTCCTGGGACTGCACGGCGAAGACGGGGAAAACGGAAAGGTACAGGCGGCCTTTGACCTGCTGGGAATCCGGTATACCGGTACGGATTATGTCAGTTCCGCACTGGCTATGGATAAAAGCCTGGCAAAGGAGCTGTTTGCTTTCCATTCCATACCCACCCCGGAGGGGATCCATGTGGTAAAAGGTGAGGATAACGGGGAACGGGTGCCTTTTCCCTGTGTGGTAAAAGCCTGCAGGGGCGGATCCAGCGTCGGTGTATGCATCGCCCATGATGAGACGGAATACCAGGCGGCCCTAAAGGAAGCTTTCCTATATGATGAGGAAGCGGTAGTTGAACAATATATTCAGGGCCGGGAATTTTCCTGTGCCGTCATCGACGGAAAAGCCTTGCCGGTGATTGAAATTGCACCCATCAGCGGATTTTATGATTATAAAAATAAATACCAGGCGGGCAGCACGGTTGAAACCTGCCCTGCTGATCTGCCGGAAGAGAAGGCGGAGGAAATGCAGCGCATCTCCGAGCAGGTATTTCAGGCGCTGCGCCTGAAGCAGTATGCCCGTATGGATTTCATGATGGACGAGGACGGGAAGGTCTATTGCCTGGAGGCCAATACGCTGCCGGGAATGACACCCACCTCCCTGATTCCTCAGGAAGCGCAGGCTATCGGCATCTGCTTTGAGGATCTGTGCGAATGGATTCTGCAGCTGGCACTGAAGGACGGAATGTAACCATCCGGGCTGTCTGAACGATTACGAACGAACCGGAACGGAATAGCATGAGGAGAAACCGAGTATGAAAAATATGACACTGACCAATATTGCAAAGGTCTGTGAAGGAAGGCTTGTGTACCCTTCCGAAGAGAGCAGGAAGGAAACATGCAGCAGGGAAGCAGCCGGCGTTGTGATCGATTCCAGAAAGGCGGCCGCGGATTTTATATTTGTTGCCACAAAGGGGGAACGGGTGGACGGACACCGGTTTATACCTGATGTTTTTGCCGGAGGTGCCCTGGGCGCAGTATGTGAAAAGGAGCCGGAGGATATACCAGGCCCTTGTATTGTTGTTAAGGACAGCTTTGAGGCCCTGAAACGGATCGCTGAATTCTACCGCAGGCAGCTGCCTGTAAAGGTGGTGGGAATCACCGGAAGTGTGGGAAAGACCAGCACAAAGGAGTTTGTGGCGGCGGTGCTCGCCCAAAAGTATAAGGTACACAAAACCCAGGGTAACTATAATAATGAAATAGGGGTACCGCTTACCGTGCTTTCCATGCCCGGGGATACGGAGGTGGCCGTGCTGGAAATGGGGATCAATCATTTTGGGGAAATGCATAATCTGAGCCGTATTGCCAGGCCGGATATCTGTATTATGACCAATATCGGCCAGTGCCATCTGGAATTCCTGGGAAGCCGGGAGGGGATCCTGAAGGCAAAATCAGAAATCTTTGATTTTATGGACGAAGACGGCAGCGTTTGTGTGAACGGTGATGATGATATGCTGGCTTCCATAAAGGAAGTGAAGGGCAAAAAGCCTGTCACCTTCGGCCTGTCGGAGGAATGTCAGGTATATGCCACGGATATCCGGGGGAAAGGTCTGTTTGGAAGCGAGGCGGTCATCCACGGGAACGGGGAAAGCTTTGCGGTACAAATCCCCCTGCCGGGAGAGCATATGGTATATAACGCCCTGGCGGCAACCGCGGCGGGGCTGCTGCTTGGGCTGAAGCCGGAGGAAATCCGGGACGGGATTGCCGGGGCGGAAAGCGTGAGCGGGCGAAGCCATATAGTTAAGCTGGCGGATAAGGTGCTGATCGATGACTGCTATAATGCCAATCCGGTTTCTATGGAGGCTGCTGTTGATTTGCTTCTGCAGGCGGACGGCCGCAGGGTCGCCGTCATGGGAGATATGTTTGAGCTGGGGGAGCAGGAAAAGGAAATGCACGCCCGTGTGGGAAAATACGCGGTTGACGCAGGTGTGGAATGCGTTATCTGCGCAGGAACACTGGCCCGCTGTATTTATGAAGGGGCAGTGAAAGCGGCAGAAGAAAAGAACACGGGCGCGGCAGGTGCTGTTTTCTATTTTGAAGACAGGGAAAGCCTGCTCAAAGGGATAGAAGAGATACTCAGGCCCGGAGATACCGTATTGATTAAAGCTTCCCATGGTATGGGATTTGAAAAGATAGTGGAGCAGCTGTCATGATTGTATCCGTATCCAGGCGGACCGATATCCCGTGCCGGCACAGCGAATGGTTTATGAACCGGATCCGGGCCGGATATGTGGTGGTGAGAAATCCCATGAACCACGGCCAGATCAGCAGAATCCCCCTTTCCCCGGAAACCGTGGATGGCATCGTATTCTGGAGCAAGGATCCGGCGCCCCTCATGCCCTATCTGAAGGAGCTTTCCGACAGGGGCTACCGGTATTATTTCCAGTTCACGCTGACCCCCTACGGAAAAAACCTGGAACCGGGGCTGCGGGATAAAAAGGAGATCGAGGACTGCTTCCGGGAGCTTGCCCGGGAAATCGGAAGAGAGCGCATCATATGGCGTTATGATCCGGTGGTGGTAAATGAGGTCCTGAATCCGGCTTACCATAAAAGGGAATTTGCAAGACTTTGCAGAGAGCTTCAGGGATGCATGCGGAGTATTACCATCAGCTTTGTGGATATGTACGAAAAGCGCGGGATAGGAAACGCCGCGCAGCGATCCGGCTGCCCGGAGGCGGGGAGTGACGCCCTGCGTTTACGGGAGGAGAAACTTCTGCGTCCTGTAAATAAAGAAGAAATGGAAGAGCTTGCCGCCTTTTTTTCCCGCACCGCATCATCTATGGGCATTCCTGTAAATGCCTGCTGTGAAGAAGCGGATCTGTCCGCTCTGGGTGTGGGAAGGGCCGCCTGTATCGATAAGGCGGTGCTGGAGGAAATCCTGGGCGGAAAGCTCCGCCTTAAGCCGGATAAAGGGCAGCGGAAAGGCTGCGGCTGTTATGAAAGCGTTGATATCGGCGCTTACAATACCTGCCGCAACGGCTGCATTTACTGCTATGCTAACCATTCGCCAAGGTCCCTGGAGGAAAATCTGCGTAAGGCGGACAAACAGGGAGAGCTGCTCGTGGGCAGCGTCCGGGAAGGGGAGAAGGTGAGGGAGCGAAAGGCTGTTTCCTGCTTCGAAGGGCAGTATGAACTGCCCCTTTGAGAAAATAAGGATATCCGTTCCTGTTCCGTCCATAGGTGTATTTGCTGCAGATCGGAAAACAGCTTATGTTCATTCGTTGTGACAGGCTTTCCGATATGCGCTGGCGGTCATGCGGCAGTGCTTCAGGAAACACTGGGCGAAATAGCTCTGGGAGGAAAAGCCCGAGGACTGGGCGACCTCCGTAATACTGTAATCCGTAGTGGCCAGCAGCTCTTTGCTGGCCTTTATTCTTACCTCACACAGATAATTGATGGGGGAGCAACCGAACTGGCGTGTGAAGGCATGCACCATATAATATTTATTCAGATGGGACACCTCCGCAAGGGTATCCAGGGTGATATCCTGGGGATAGTTTGACTCAATGTACTGTTTCAGCTTAATACACTCGCGGCTGGATTTAACGGAAGGGACGAACTCAAAGTCAAAATGTGTGCGCCGGATCAGGTTGACAATCAGCAGTTCCAGCAGATCCTGGCATACCAGTTCGTAATGAGGTTTCTTTTCCTCCATTTCCGAGAGCAGCCCATTCATAAGATAGATAAACTTGGCATGATCATTCCTGCAGTTGAAAATAATGTGCTCGTGATCCCCTTCAAAAGAAAAATTAAGCCCTTCCACGCCCAGGATGATATATTCCAGAGGAACCTCTCCCACCGAACGTTCCGTATGGGCGATATTGGCGTTTATGATAATGAAATCATCCTCTTTTATCGGATAAATCTGATCTTCTATCAAATAATTCCCGTTCCCCTTTTTAATATAGCATAACTCCGTAAAGTAATGGGTATGGGGCAGGCTCGGCCAGTCATTTTCATAAACGGAATGTGTGACGTATAACAGTTTGGCATTGATCGGATTAATATCATCATTTTCCAGCGGATATCTTGAAATAGGCATAAATACGCTCCTTTTTTAGAAATACTGCGTTGGCAAAAATAGGATGTGCAAAGAAAGTGAGCATTTGTACAAAAAAGATGTGCAAAAATGTAAAAATGACAACCTCAAAAATCCCCCTCTTAAGCACATTGTTTAAAAAAATTATTTAATTTTTTCTTTGATGCACGTTTATCACTAAAAATATTTTATCAAATGTTGCTTCAAAAAGCAATAATTATAAAAAATGAAGCAACATATGGATTGTATAGATATGTTATTGAGGATATACTGATATTATCAAAAAGCAATACGGAAATGTTCAAACAAAAGGAGGAAAAAAATGAAAAAGAAGATTGTCAGTTTGTTATTAACTGCTGTTATGGCGACGAGCCTGCTCGCAGGCTGCGGCAGCAGCAGCAAACCTGCTGAAAGCACACCGGCCGAGACACCGGCGCCTGCAGCTACCGAAGAAGCAAAAGAAGAAACACCCGCTGATACAACGGCAGAGACCACCGCAGCAGATGCCGGTGCAGCTGATTACAGCGACGTAACATTGACCTTCTGGTCCATGTGGAACTCCACAGAACCTCAGGGAAAAGTAATCCAGGAAGCAGCCGACGCTTTTAAAGAGCAGACAGGCGCAACCATAAATATCGAGTGGAAGGGCCGTGATGTTAAGACCATACTTGCAACGGCACTGGAATCCGGAGAGAAGATTGATATCTTCGAGGATGACTACTCCAGAATCGGAAAGACCTATGCAGAATACTGCTACGATTTAACAGACATGGCAAAGGCCGCCAACTATGAAGCCAACAGCTTTAAGTGCTTTAATGAAGTGGTAACAGGATGGGCCGGATTCCTTTGCGCAATTACCGAACAGCCTCAGGTAGGCGGTGTATTCTACAACAAAGATATTTTCGATGACTGCGGAATCGAAGTTCCCACCACTTGGGAAGAATTCCTCGCAGCCTGCCAGACTATGGTAGACAAGGGATATCAGCCGCTGGCACTTGACAGTACATATTCCGATTTCACATTCGGTTACCATCTTGACAGGGTTATCGGAGAGGATGTCATTAAAGAACTTTCCCTGAACGGCGGATGGAGTGAGAACGAAGGCGTTGCTAAAGCAGCCCAGCAGATTATTGACTTTGTAAATGCCGGATATCTGGCAGACGGCGCACCGGATGAATATCCTTCCAGCCAGAACAAAATCGGCCTTACCGGCAAGGTGGCAATGGTTGTATGTGCGAACTACGTAGCAGCTGAAATCAACAATAACACCGGCTCAGAGATTAACTGGGGAATGTTCAATTACCCTGAAATAGAAGGCGGCGCGGATCCTTCCAACGCTTATGCAGGTGCCAACTCCCTTGCAATTACTTCTTACAGTGAGAACCCTCAGGCAGCATTCGATTTCCTGATGTTACTTACAAGCGGAGAATTTGACCAGAAGATGGCCGATGCAGGTTCTCAGATTCCTGCGGACCCTAACAACACAGCTCCTGCCATCATGAATGGTACCGTTGAAACTCTGTTAGCAACAAGCAACCCTCTCAGCTGGAACATGGGACTGAATGAAAACGCTGATTTGGGCACAAATATTAAAGATATCTGTATCGGACTGTATGAAGGCAGATATGCTACCGGCGAAGACTTTGCCAAGGCTTTGGACGCTTTGTATAAATAAGTTTTTCTGGCGGAGGCGGCGCTTAAGTGGCGCCGCCTCTTTTCATAAGGTGAGGTGACATAGAATGAAAAAAAACAAGGCTTTAATTGTAGGTTTCATACTTCCATGCCTGTTGACCCTGATTGTTATGTATCTGTACCCGGTTGCCAGGACATTAGTCATGAGTTTCTTTCAGATAGAGAGTGTTACCGCCAACATGTCCACATGGACTTTCAACGGTTTTGGGAACTATGCCCGGATTTTTAAGAGTCCTACCTACTTGGTTTCCATGTGGAATATGTTCCGTATCTGGCTGGTGGGCGGTATTATTACTCTGTCTTTTTCCCTGCTTTTTGCGGTAATCCTTACCAGCGGAATCCGTTTTAAAAAATTCTTCCGTGCTGCCATTTACCTTCCTAACGTAATCAGTGCGGTTGCACTGGCTACCATGTGGATTCAGTACGTATATAATAACGATTATGGTATGCTGAACAAGATTTTGACCACATTAGGGCTGAACGGAGTGAAATGGCTGGGAACGGATACCAAATTCTGGGCGATGCTCTTTGCTTTCATTTTCGGCGCCGTGGGCTATTATATGCTGATTTTTATCAGCGGTATTGAAAGAATCCCGCAGGATCTGTATGAGGCGGCCACCATTGACGGTGCCAATAAAGTACAGCAGTTCGGAAAGATAACCATGCCCCTGCTGAAAGGGATTACCAAAACCAATATCACATTCTGGAGTGTGCATACCACCACATTCTTCCTCTGGTCCAAGATGTTCTCCCCGGTGGATTCGGAAGCGACCACCATTGTTCCGGTAGTTTATCTGTATGATACGGTATTCGGCGGAAAAGCGAATGCAACAAGGGATGCGGGCGCAGGTGCTGCTGTGGGTGTTGTCCTTGCACTCATTATCATAGTGATTTATTTCGTTATGAACAGATTGCTTCGGGATGACGATCTGGAATTTTAAGGAGGGTAAGATGAGTAAAAAGAACAAAGTAAAAGAAAAAGTGAACTGGAGAAAAGAACTGGCTCTCCTTCCGGGATATATTATCGTACTTGTCTGGATTATTTTTACCGCCGCCTTTTTGTTTTGGATTCTTGGGGCCAGCCTTTCCACATCCAGGGAAATCTTTTCCGGCGGCGTTTTTAAATTTGAGACGGGATTCCATCTGGAAAACTATGTGAATGCATGGCAGGCACAGAATGTGTCCGTGTTCTTTGCCAACTCCCTGCTATATGCAGTCGTTTCCTGTACAGGGGTTATCCTGATATCTGCACCGGGCGCTTACGTGCTGTCCCGATTTGATTTCATTGGAAATAAGATTATCAAATCAGGGCTTATTGTGGCTATGAGTATCCCGGCTGTTATGATTATCATGCCTATTTTTGCCCTGACAACGAAATGGAACCTGAAGGGCAGGATTCTTCTGATACTGCTGTATATCTTTTTGAATGTGCCTTATACCACAACCTATCTGCTCAACTTCTTCGCAACGCTTTCAAGAACCTATGAAGAAGCGGCGGCGATTGACGGCTGTCCTCCGGCGAAAACCTTCTGGGTTATCATGCTGCCTCTGGTTCAGCCCGCGCTGATCACGGTTACTATTTTCAACTTCCTGGGAGTATGGAATGAATTCTTCATGGCCCTGATCTTCGCAAGCTCCGAGAAGATGACACCTGTTGGAGTCGGTTTGCTGCAGATTGTAAACTCCATGAAATACACAGGAGATTACGGCGGATTGTTCGCAGCTGTTGTCATCGTATTTTTACCTACGTTCTTATTATATATCTTCTTATCCGAGAAGATTATTGCCGGCGTAACAGGCGGCGGTATCAAGGGATAATACCTTGTAAATAAAAGAAAAGACAGGAGGGGCCGCAGGATGGACCAGAAGAAAGGAAGAGTAACAATTCCTACTGATATAGATGTGATTCAGGAGACCCTGGAATTATCCAGGCGCTGGGGGGCTGACGCGGTGCGCGACTGCGACGGTACAGATTTCCCCATAGAATTAAAGGATGTGGGATTAAAGGTATATTTCACCTATTATACCACCAGAAAAGATAATGACTGGGCGAAGGCCAATCCGGATGAAATCCAGCAGATGTATGTAATGACGCCTATTTACACGGCGGACGGGAAGGTTCTCAGGGTCCGTCTCATGAAAGGCCTGTATCCGGATATGCTCACACCTAACAGCCGGGATGATATCAGGCGCTGGTGGGAAGTGATTGACAGGAGCACCGGAGAGGTGGTGCCCGCAGGGGACTGGTCTTATGATGAGGCCGCAGGAGAAGTGGAAATCAAGAGTATTCCTTTCCATGATTATACGGTGAGCTTTCTTGCTTATATTATGTGGGATCCGGTTCACATGTACAATGCCGTTGTAAATGACTGGAAGGATGTGGAGCATCAGATCACCTTTGATGTGAGACAGCCGAAAACCCATGAATATACGATGAAGCGTCTGCGGAAGTTCATTGAGGATCATCCTTATGTTAATGTGCTCCGGTTCACCACCTTTTTCCACCAGTTCACCCTGATGTTCGACGAACTGGCGAGAGAAAAGTACGTGGACTGGTATGGCTATTCCGCATCGGTAAGCCCTTATATCCTGGAGCAGTTTGAAAAGGAAGCAGGCTATCCTTTCCGTCCGGAATATATCATCGATCAGGGCTATTACAATAACCAGTACCGCATTCCTTCCAGGGAATTCAAGGATTTCCAGGCTTTCCAGAGACGGGAAGTGGCCAAGATAGCTAAGGAAATGGTGGATATCTGTCATGAATGCGGCAGAGAGGCCATGATGTTCCTGGGCGATCACTGGATCGGTACGGAACCGTTCATGGAAGAATTCAAGAGCATCGGACTGGACGCGGTGGTAGGAAGCGTAGGCAATGGATCGACCTTACGCCTGATCAGTGATATCGAAGGGGTTACGTATACGGAAGGCCGCCTTCTGCCTTATTTCTTCCCCGATACCTTCCACGAGGGAGGCGATCCGGTAAAAGAGGCAAAATATAACTGGGTGACGGCAAGGCGCGCTATCTTAAGAAAACCCATTGATCGTATCGGTTACGGCGGGTATCTGAAGCTTGCCAATGAGTTCCCCGATTTTGTGGAATATGTGGAATCGGTTTGTGAGGAATTCAGGGAACTGTATGAAAATATCAAGGGTACCACCCCCTATTGTGTGAAAAAGGTGGCTGTACTGAACTGCTGGGGTAAAATGAGAGCCTGGGGCTGCCATATGGTGCACCATGCCATTTACTTCAAACAGAATTACTCCTATGCAGGGATCATAGAGGCCCTTTCAGGAGCTCCTTTTGATGTGAAATTTATCAGCTTTGAGGATATTCTGGAAAATAAGGACATTCTCAAAGATATCGATGTGATTATCAACGTAGGGGATGCGGATACGGCCCATACGGGCGGCGAGTGGTGGTGCAATCCGGTGATTTCTTCCGCCGTAAAGGAATTTGTATACAACGGAGGCGGTATTATCGGGGTGGGAGAACCCAGCGGCCATCAGGCCAACGGCCACTTCTTCCAGCTGTCCAATGTATTCGGCGTGGAAGAAGAACGAGATTTTACCCTGGGATATGATAAGTATAACTGGGAAACCCACAGCCATTTCATCACGGAGGATTCGAAAAGCGCGATTGATTTTGGGGAATCAAGAAGATACGTTTATGCGCTTGCGGATGCAAAGGTGCTGTGCGCAGAGGATAAAGAGGTGCATCTGGCAGTGAACGAGTTCGGAAAAGGCCGTGCCGTTTACATCAGCGGCCTTCCTTACAGCTTTGAAAACAGCAGACTGCTATACCGCGCTATCCTTTGGAGCGCCGGGGACGAAGAAAATATTAACAAGTGGTTCAGCACGAATGTTAACGTAGAAGTACATGCCTATATCAAGAACGGAAAATACTGTGTGGTTAACAATACTTATGAAGCACAGTCCACCACCGTTTACAAGGGAGACGGCATCAGCTTTCAGCTGGATCTGGAACCGAACCAGATTATCTGGTACGAGATCTGAAAATAGCTATACACAGGTGCTGCAGAGCCGGGATAACAGGTTCTGCGGCACCTTTTTTGCGGAATAAAAAGGGGTGCGTTACTGAATATAAGGTTGGAACGCAGAGAGCTGTTACCATTGTGGGACATAAAGCTGGATCACGGAGGATGCAGCCGTTATTTCCGAACCGCCGGAGAGATGCTATAATTGGTTAGGCCCGAACTACCTATCTGCTGAAGGAGGATGGAAAATGAAACCTGTAATAGGAATAGCCCCGTTGTATGACAGCGGGAAGGAGAGCTATTGGATGCTTCCCGGATATATGAAAGGTCTGGAGGATGCGGGGGGAATCCCGGTAATGCTCCCATTGACCGGGGAACAGGAGACACTGCGTCAGCTTGCCGCACAGCTGGACGGCTTTGTGCTGACAGGCGGGCCGGATGTGGAGCCGCCTGTCTATGGAGAAGAAAAGAAGGATACCTGCGGGGAAACCTGTGTCATGCGGGATGAGATGGAACAGATCCTTCTGCCCGAAATCCTGAAAGCGGACAAGCCTGTGCTTGGGATTTGCAGAGGGATTCAGATAATGAATGCGGCGCTGGGAGGGACGCTGTACCAGGATATTCCCACGGAGTATCCCACAGAAACCGAGCATCACCAGCAGTCGCCCTATGATCGCAGCGTTCATGAGGTAATTGTGGAAAAAGACTCTCTTTTGTGGAAAATTACCGGTAAAAAAACGATTTCTGTGAACAGCTGCCATCATCAGGCTATCCGGGATTTGGCACCCGGGCTGGAAGCAGCGGCGCGGTCGGCGGACGGGCTGGTTGAGAGCGTCTATATGAAAGGAAAACGGTTTTTCCTTGGAGTACAGTGGCATCCCGAATTCTCGTATATCACATCGCAAGACAGCAGGGCCATATTTGCAGGCTTTGTTCAAGCCTGCGGGATGGAATTGTGACGGGAGGGAAGCCGCTTACTTGGTCTAAGCAGGACGGGGGAAGTTCCCCGGGGCCGGAAGCCGCTTACAGGCGGAGTGCATACTGCTTCGGCGTAACGCCCATATATTTCCGGAAGGTTTTCACAAAATAGCTGCTGTCATTGAAACCGCACTGATATGCGACGTCGGTGACAGGAAGTTCCGTGGTGCTCAGGATATAACAGGCCCGTTCTATCCGGTAATAATTCAGGTAATCCATGGGTGTGCGGTGAATGGCGGCCCGGAAATACCGGCAGAAATATTTGGGGGTCATACCCGCGATACGGGAAAGATCCGTAAGCGTGACGGTGCCGGAATAATTGGAATCGATGTATTCCAGCACCGGCTTCAGCTGATCCATTTTTTTCTGGCCGGAGGCGGGGGCATCCGTGGCCGGTGTATAGTATTCCTCTTCAAAAAGACAGCCGAAAATCTCATAAAGGGCACCGAGGGTGCTTAGTTCGCTGCCTGCATGAGGATAGCGGATGGCATCAAAGAGCCTTTCCACGGCCCGGAGAAGGCGGGTATAATCCTTCGGGGCGGGGGATATACCGGGAAGGGAGGAAACGGACGGATCCGTTTCTTTTGGAGGAACCGCCTGAAAATAAGGATATAGCTGAATCTGATGGCGGGAAATGAGACGGATGTATTTTTTACAGGCATCCGTGTGCATCAGGGTGGCCTTAAGGTCAAATACGGCGCATTCATATACGCAGTGCTCCGGGATTCCCCCATGGATAACGCCCTCCTCGATCAGTATCACGTCACCTGTTTGGGCCAGAATCTCCCTGTCGTCCAGATACAGGCGCAGAAAGCCGCTTTGCACCTGTATCAGCTCCATTTCTTTATGCCAGTGGAAGGGCATGTTGTAGCGGGAATGATGCTCGTCCACATGATAAAAGGCGATGGGAAAGTCCGGGGTCCCGTGTTCTATCTTTTCATTATAATCCAGATAATGCATTCTTGTTTCCCTCCGCAGCACCCCTGGGGGGCGGCCTTTGAAAGAATCCGTTTTCCTTTTTCACAGGGAAAAGGGAAGCTTGTATAAAAGTGAATATTGTTATATTTTTTGCCATTATAACACAGGCAAAAACAAATTGCCAATGTTATACTGAACATAACAGACATCGTCCGTATATATATAACTGCGGCATGTCAAAGAGAAACCGGTAATGGTATTTTTACAAGGAGGGAAAGAAAATGGCAGAGAACAGATATGTGGGGGATTTTCCGGTGATCGGCATCAGACCTACGATTGACGGAAGAAGAGGCTATCTTAAGGTGAGGGAGTCTCTGGAAGAGCAGACCATGAATATGGCGAAGGCGGCGGCGAAGCTGTTTGAGGAAAACCTTCGTTATGCCAACGGTGATCCGGTAAAGGTTATTATCGCGGATACCACCATCGGACGGGTGGGTGAGACTGCGGCATGTGCGGATAAATTCCGTAAGGCCGGTGTGGATATTACTCTGACGGTAACACCCTGCTGGTGCTATGGTGCGGAGACCATGGATATGGATCCCAAAACCATCAAGGGGGTATGGGGATTTAACGGAACAGAGCGTCCCGGTGCGGTGTATCTGGCAAGCGTGCTGGCTACCCATGCACAGAAGGGGCTTCCTGCTTTTGGTATTTACGGACATGATGTGCAGGATGCGGATGCCACCGATATTCCGGAGGATGTGGTTGAGAAGCTTCTGCGTTTCGGCCGCGCTGCGGTAGCGGTAGCCAGCATGAGAGGCAAGTCTTACCTGCAGATCGGTTCTATTTGTATGGGGATCGGCGGATCCATTATCGATCCGGCATTTATTGAAGAATATCTGGGTATGCGTGTGGAATCCGTGGATGAAGTGGAAATTATCCGCCGCATGACGGAAGGTATTTATGATAAAGCCGAGTTTGAAAAAGCGTTAGCCTGGACAAAGGCCAACTGTATCGAGGGCTTTGACAAGAATCCGGAAGCTGTTCAGAAATCCAGGGAAAAGAAAGATGAGGACTGGGCGTTTGTTGTGAAGATGATGTGTATCATCAAGGATTTGATGAACGGCAATAAGAATCTTCCCGAAGGCTGCGAAGAAGAAATGGTGGGACACAATGCCATCGCGGCGGGCTTCCAGGGACAGCGCCAGTGGACGGATTTCTATCCTAACTGTGACTTTGCCGAGGCGATGCTGAATACTTCCTTTGACTGGAACGGGGCGAGGGAGCCTTATGTCCTTGCAACCGAAAATGATGTTCTGAACGGCCTGGGAATGATGTTCATGAAGCTTCTGACCAACCGCGCGCAGATATTTGCCGATGTGCGTACCTACTGGAGCCCGGAAGCAGTTAAGAAAGCAACCGGCTATGATATCGAAGGTGTTGCCAGGGATGCGGGCGGCTTTATCCATCTGATCAATTCCGGTGCGGCATGTCTGGATGCAAACGGACAGGCAAAGGACGAAAACGGCAATGGCGTGATGAAGCCCTGGTATGATATTACCGAAGAGGATCAGAAAGCCATTATGGATGCCACTACCTGGAATGCGGCTGATTTCGGCTATTTCCGAGGTGGCGGCTATTCTTCCAGATTCCTTACCGAAGCGGAAATGCCTGTTACCATGATCCGTCTGAATCTGGTTAAGGGCCTGGGGCCTGTGCTTCAGATTGCGGAAGGCTGGACCGTGAAGCTGCCGGATGAGGTATCCGACAAGCTCTGGAAACGTACCGACTATACATGGCCCTGCACCTGGTTCGCACCCCGCACTACGGGAAAAGGCGCGTTTGCAACGGCTTATGATGTAATGAATAACTGGGGCGCTAACCACGGCGCTATCAGCTACGGACATATCGGAGCGGATTTGATTACCATGTGCTCCATGCTGCGGATTCCGGTAAGCATGCACAATGTGCCGGAGGAAAAGATTTTCCGCCCTTCCGCATGGAATGCGTTTGGCATGGATAAGGAAGGCCAGGATTACCGTGCATGTGAGGCATACGGACCTCTGTACAAGTAGGAGGGGCCTATGGAAACAAAGAAGGTATTGGCGGTTGATCTGGGGGCTTCCAGCGGCAGGGTTATGCTGGGAACCTTTGACGGGGATAAAATAACCGTGGAGGAGCTTCACCGCTTCTCCAACGACCCCGTTATTCTGGGAAAAACGATGTATTGGGATTTCCTCCGGTTATTCCATGAAATAAAACAGGGGCTGCTTAAGTCCAAGGCTTACGGCAAAATAGACAGCATCAGTGTGGACACCTGGGGGGTTGATTTCGGCATCCTGGATGAGGCGGGAAACCTCCTGGAGAATCCGGTGCACTATCGGGACGGCAGAGTTGCCGGTATGCTGGAAAAAAGCTTTGAGAGCATTGACAAGGAGCGGTTTTACCAAATCACCGGCAATCAGTTTATGGAAATCAATACGGTATTCCAGCTTCTGTACTTATCCCTGAACCGGAAAAGGCTGCTGGATATGGCGGACAGCCTCCTGATGATGCCGGATCTTTTTACCTATTATCTGTCCGGGGAAAAATGCTGTGAGTATTCCGCGGCATCCACCACACAGCTGCTGGATGCGGTGCACAAGGAATGGTCACAGGAGGTTATTGAAACATTAAAGCTGCCGGGACGTCTGCTTGCGCAAATCGTTCCAAGCGGTACACCGGTAGGTATGCTGCGGCCGGAAATCTGCGAGGAGCTGGGAGTGGAATCCATGAAGGTGGTGGCGGGTGCCGGACACGATACCCAGTGCGCGCTGGCCGCGGTGCCTACCGGGGAAAAGGATTTTATTTTTATCAGCTGCGGTACCTGGAGCCTGTTCGGGACGGAACTGGATGCTCCTGTTATCAATGAGAACAGCACCCGTTTTAACATTACCAATGAAGGCGGCGTGGGAGGAAAGATTTCCTTCCTGAAAAATATTATAGGACTCTGGCTGATACAGGAAAGCCGCCGCCAGTGGATGAGGGAAGGAAAAGAATTCAGCTTCGGGGAACTGGAAAAACTGGCTGCACCGGAAGAACCCTTCCGATCCCTGATCGATCCGGATGCGCCGGAATTCGCCCCTTCAGGAAATGTACCCCGCAGAATACGGGAATTCTGTAAACGTACCGGTCAGCCGGTGCCGGAAACAGAAGGCCAGCTGGTGCGCTGCATCAATGAAAGCCTTGCGCTGAAATACCGCATGGCGCTGGAAGAGATTAAAGAATGCACGGGAAAAGAATATCCGGTAATCCATATGGTGGGCGGCGGGACCCAGAGCGCCCTGCTCTGCCAGCTGACTGCAAATGCGTGCGGGTGCCCGGTCTGCGCCGGCCCGGTGGAAGCAACCGTTTACGGAAACATCGCTATCCAGCTGATGGCGGAAGGTTCTATCGGAAGCCTCGGCGAAATCCGCAGTGTGATCCGTGCATCGGAGGATATCCGCAGGTTTGAGCCTCAGGATCCGGAAAAATGGGAAGCGGCATACCGGAAATATCAGGAAGATTGTAAGAATTGGGTGTAACAGCACAGACTTGTCCGAACTGTTACAGAATTGGTGATTGGAGGCAGCTATGTTAAAAGGAATCCCTTCTATTTTATCACCGGAGCTTTTAAAGGTTCTGTGTGAGATGGGCCACAGTGACAGAATCGTGATTGCGGACGGCAATTTCCCGGTGGAATCCATGGGGAAAAATGCCAAAGTCGTGCGTCTTGACGGCCACGGTGTGCCGGAAATCCTGGATGCGATCCTCCGGGTATTCCCGCTGGACACCTATGTGGAGCATCCGGTGAACCTCATGGAGGTAATGCCCGGCGATCCGGTAAAGACCCCTATCTGGGATACGTATAAGGAAATCATCACCAGGCATGACGACAGAGGGAGCGATGCGGTGGGGAATATCGAACGTTTCGCTTTTTATGAAGAGGCCAAAACCGCCTATGCCATTGTGGCAACCGGGGAAATGGCTGTTTATGCCAACGTGATGCTGCAAAAGGGTGTTGTCACCGGCTGAAAACTATTTTATAAAGAATTGCATTCAGTAACCGGCATTACAATTCGGATTCACGCATAATTTTTAGTTACAGGCTATCCTCTGTTGGCAGCAGAGGATAGCCTTTTTTTGTGGTCAATGCCGCAATTTACAGCATCCGCACACTGTCCCTCATAATCAATTCCGGTCTTATTTTTTTCTTGATGACAGGTTTGGGATCCGTGGAGGAAAGCGCGTCCAATACCGTATCCGCAATAGTGCTTCCCACAAGAGTTATAGGCTGGGCGACTGCAGTTATCCCCATGATATCGGCCCAGGGGTGATCATCATATGCGATAAGGCTGATATCCTCCGGATAGTTCAGATTCAGTTCCTTCAGGGCGGACAGAGTCCATATGGTCAGCGTTTCCGCGTGGCATATGATGGCGGTAGGTTTTAACCGCATGATATTATCTTCGATGGATTTGATGTAATTCCGGTTACAGGAGTAGTGAAGGATGTATTCCGGATCCGGAACCAGATCCCTGTCAAAATAAGCCTGATTGTACCCTTCGTCCCGCACATCCTTGCCATCTACGGCAACGTTCAGCACCAGGATTTTACGATGGCCGTTTTCCAGCAGATATTTGACCGCAAGGTAGGTGCCGTACCGGTCATCAATGGTAATGGAATCCAGTCCGTCGTAGTAGTCCGTATAAAGCTGAAGGCAATATTGTTTGGAATTCGTAAACAGACGCAGATCCTCCTTGTTATAAAATAACGGGGTAAACAGAAAGGCATCCAGTTGGTTGGAGCGCAGGTAACGTATTACCTTGTTGTTCGAGAAGTAGTTACCGGAAGGTGAAAACGTTAACAGCTGATAATCGGTATGGTCCAGCCGGTTATGTATTTGTTCGATTACCTGAAAATAAAAAGGGTTTGTGAAATCGTTTACAGCAATGCCGATGGAGTTGCTCCTGCTTTGCTTCAGGCTTCTGGCCAGAAGGTTGGGATAGTAGTCCAATTCCCTGGCAGCCTTTAAAACCAACTCTCTTGTTTCCGGCTTTACTCGTTCAGGATATTGATAAACTCTGGATATAGTGGCTACGGATACACCGGCCCGCCTGGCGACGTCTTTGCTGGTTGCCATAGGAATCCTCCTTTGATGTATTTGTTAATATTATATAATAACGTATGGGAAAAAGAAAGGAGATTCCTTTTGTTTTTTGTGCAAATAAGAGAAAAACAGGAAAAGTATTGACAACGTTTACATTCGCTGTTATTATTTGCCTATACAAACAATGCAGTGAGGATACTGCAGTTTTTTTAAAGAGATAATGTAAACGTATACATTAAGGAGGACACCCATTATGTATTACAGACCTGAAGAATCGGCAGCCGCTGATGTCATCCCTTTTTACAAAGACGGCGCCTTTCAGTTATTCTACCTGAGAGATTTCCGGGATGCGGGCAGATGCGGGGAAGGTACCCCGTGGTATCTGCTGGAAACCAGGGATTTTGTTACTTTTGCAGAAAAGGGGGAGGTTATTTCCAGAGGAAGCCGGGAGGAGCAGGATCTTTATATTTTTACCGGAAGCGTCTTTGAGAGGGATGGCAGCTATTACATATTTTATACCGGCCATAATCCTCATTTCCCGAAAGAAGGGAAGAAACAGGAAGTCATCAGGATGGCGGTGAGCAGCGATTTCCGGACCTGGAAAAAAGACCCTGCGTTCAGGATCGACGCACCGGACTGCTTTGAACCTCACGATTTCAGGGATCCGTTTGTTTTTTATAATGAAGAAACGAAAAAGTTTAACATGCTGCTGGCAGCCAGGGTGAATTACGGCCCAAGCAGAAGAAGGGGATGCACGGCGGTTGCGGTCAGCGGGGATCTCATTACCTGGGAGGTTCAGGAGGAACCGTTTTACAGTCCGAGAGAGTACTTTACCCATGAATGTCCCGATTTGTTCCGCATGGGAGAATGGTGGTATCTGGTTTTCAGTGAATTCACAGACAAATGCGAAACGCATTACCGTATGGCAAAGTCGTTAAAGGGGCCATGGCTGACACCGGAATACGACACGTTTGACAACCGTAATTTTTATGCGGCCAAGACGGTGTCGGACGGAACGGACAGATACATCATCGGATGGAATCCCACAACGGATCAGGACAAGGATTTTGCGGATACGCAGTGGGGTGGTAACATCGTCATCCATAAAATTGTGCAGGGGGAGGACGGACAGCTTTTTGCAGCGGTGCCCGATAAAATAAAGGAGTCCTATTGTGTTCCGGTACGCTACCGGGAAGGCTATACCATCGGTACGGTGCTGAAATACCAGGACAGCTGGAGAATCGGCAGGCCGGACGGCTTCAGCAGCCTGGATCTGGGCGACCTGGAAAACAGCTGCAGGCTTTCCTTTGATGTGACCTTCCGGAAAGGAATCCGCAATTTTTACCTGTTCTTAAACAGTGACAAGGATAATGAAGCGGCCTATTATGTGGGCATTGATCCTGTCATGAACCGGATGACCTTTGACCGGTGGCCCAGAAAACGAAGCGATTATCCCTTTATGCTTGAGTCGGAAAGAAAAACAGAGGTGCTGCCGGATGTGACCTATCACATGGATGTCATCAAGGACGGACCGGTTCTGGAGGTATATTTCGGAGGGAAATATGCCATGAGCGCCAGAATGAACGAGTTCCGGGAGGGAACGTTCGGGTTTGCAGCTTCTTACGGGGAAGCCTGCATCGAAAACCTGGAATACAGGACTCTTGTTAAATAGCGGGAAGGGGGCGGAAGATATGAAGGAAAAAGTTAAGAGGACATTTTCCCGGAACTGGAGACTGTATGTTTTGATGCTGCCGGCGTTGTTCTGGCTGGTGGTATTTGCATACATGCCTATGTACGGCATACTCATAGCCTTTAAGGACTATAAAGGCAAGCTGGGAATCCTGGGCAGCCCCTGGGCGGAACCGATACTGAAGCATTTTATTTCATTTTTCAGTACCAGCGTGGCTCCCCAGATTATCGGAAATACCATAATACTGAGCCTGCTGACCATATTGCTTTCCTTTCCGGTTCCGGTTATTTTTGCCCTGCTTTTGAACCAGATTAAAAATAACAAAAGAAGGAAAGTGGTACAGACGATTTCCTACGCACCCTATTTTGTTTCCAATGTGGTCGTTGTAAGTATCCTGAGCGTTATCTGCGCCCCCAGCGGTTTTATTAATACGATTATCAAATTTTTTAACGGAGGCAATGCCCTGTATCTTACGTCTGCGGCCGAATACTTCCGATCCTTATACGTTATCTCCAATATATGGCAGACCATGGGTTTTTCTGCAATCGTTTACATTGCGGCGCTGACCGGGATCAGCCAGGACTACTATGAGGCGGCTATTATGGACGGGGCCACAAAGCTGAAACGGATTCTGTACATCGATATCCCTTTAATCATGCCCACAATTATCATCATGTTTATTCTTTCTATCGGAAATATCATGTCAATCGGGTATGAAAAAGTATATCTGATGCAAAGCGGGACAAATACCACGGTCAGCGAGATTATTTCTACCTATGTGTATAAGGTGGGGCTGCAGAACGCCCAGTTCTCTTTTGCCACAGCGGTCGGCCTGTTTAACGCCATTGTTAATTTCCTTATTTTGCTGATAGTAAATGCCATATCCAGAAAAACTGCGGATATCAGTATTTTCTAGTGACAGCTTAGTCTTGTCTGTCTTGTTATATCTTTTAGGAGGGGACTTATGAAAAAGAAGCAAAATCCCGTAAGGGAAAGGGGCGGTTCTCTGCCCGCAGGGATGAAAAAAATGTGGGGGGACCGGGTTTTTGATATGGTAAACGCCGTGTTGATGGTTTTTATCTGCCTGGTGATTGCTTATCCACTTTATTATGTACTGCTGGCTTCCTTCACCGATCCTACGATTGTGAATTCGGGAAAGATTCTGTTGTATCCGGAAAAGCTCTTCCTGGGCGGGTACAAAAAGATATTTCAGTACCGTCCTATTTGGACGGGTTATGCCAATACACTTATTTATACATTTGGCGGAACCGCAGCAGCCATAGCGGCAACGGTTCCCTGTGCGTTTGCCCTGTCCAGAAAGGCACTGTGGGGCAGGAGAGTGCTTAACTTCTTATTTACTTTTACCATGTTTTTCAGCGGCGGTATTATCCCGCTGTATCTGATTATCAATACGGTTGGCATATATGATTCAATATGGGCCATGATTCTGCCGACAGCGGTATCCGTATATAACCTGATTGTCTGCCGTTCTTTTTTCGATTCCAATATACCGGATGAACTGTACGACGCATCAAAAATCGACGGCTGCAATGATTTCGATTTTTTCTTCCGCGTAGCGGTTCCGCTGTCGTCGACGATTATTGCGGTTATGCTCCTCTTTTACGCCACATCCATATGGAATTCTTTTATGAATGCGCTGATGTTTATGGGGACGCAGGATAAGATGCCGCTGCAGGTAATCTTACGGAACCTGGTATTATCCAACCAGACCTCTGCCCTCACATCCAGCGGAACAGAGGTTGCACAGAGAATGAAGATGGCTGAGCAATTAAAATATTCCATTATTGTAGTATCGGCACTGCCGCTGCTGGTTGCTTATCCGTTTGTTCAGAAATATTTTGCAAAAGGTGTGTTAATGGGAGCTGTGAAAGGGTAGCGTGTTTTTGCAGCACGCTCCGGGAAAAGGAGATTGTATGAAAAAGAAAATGTTAGCATGTATGTTATGTTTGTGCGTGTGTGTTACGGCAGGATGCCAAAATACGCCCGCAGCGCAAAGCAGCCAAACGGAGCAGGACGGCGGTTCGGCAGAAGCCGGGCGCCTGGACAATTTTAATCTGGACGGGACGCTTCCTATTGTGAAGGATCCCGGTAAGATGGAGCCGATTACCATTGCGGTGGTGATTGGGGCGGACAGCTCGGTACCCACCAAAGACAAGGAAATGACCAAAAAAATTACGGAGGAAACGGGGATTCCGATTGAATGGCAGGAAATTCCCGCCGACGGTTCTGCGGAGAAAATCAACCTTATGCTGACCAGCGGGGAATATCCCGACGTTTTCTGGAACGGAATCAGCAGCGATATGGCGGTTCAGTATTCCGATCAGGATATTTTTGTCCCGACGGAGGATTTGATTGATCAATATGCGCCAAAGCTGGCACAGATATTCAAGGATCACCCCCAGTATAAGCAGGGCTCCACAACACCCAACGGCCATAGCTATGGCTTCCCTTATATTGAAGAGATGCACGGGCTTGTACTGACACCGGGGCCTTTTATGATAAACAAGGCCTGGCTGGATAAGGTGGGCAAACAAATGCCTGCCACAGTCGAAGAGTTTGTGGATTGCATGCGTGCATTTAAGGAGGCCGGCGATCTGAACGGGAACGGGGAAGCGGATGAAATCCCGTATGCTCTTGAATTCGGAAATGATGACGGGTTTGGTTCCTTTGATTCATTCTATTATTTTACCGGAGCCTTTGGAATGGCGGATTCGGTATGTTCGGGGAATGCTACGGCAAACCATCTGAGGCTGATTGACGGAAAAATAGTTTTTGCAGCCGCCGATGCGTCTTTCCGCAAAACCTGTGATTTCTTCCATGATATGTATGCAGAAGGGCTGATCGATCCGGATTCCTTTGCACCTTCCGGAACAGGAACCCCTCTATATATTAATAAGCTGGCACAGCCGGATGCGGTTATCGGGGCATTCCAGTGCTGGACGCCCAGAGATAATATTGTGGATTTGGACGTGAGAGAAGAATATGTCCCGCTGCCAAGACTGTCCGGACCGGAAGGAAAATGCGGAAATGTACTGAATTATTCGGAGATGCAGGATACCTCCATGGTGGCAATCACCGATAAGTGCGAATATCCGGAGGTAATAGCGGCGCTGGTAAATTACTGCATGGATCCGGAAATATCGATTACGCTGAATTGGGGTGCTATCGGTTATACCTATGTAAAAGGGGATGACGGCCTCCTGCATTTTAACCTGGATGAAAATGATAACATCATTCTGCAGAACGGCTGGCAGTATTTTTCAGAGCAGAGAACCAATACTTCCCCCACAAGAGGCTCCCTGGCTGTTTTAAATGAATATTACGACAAATATGTGGATTATACATGGGATGCGGTGCCGATTCTGGAAGGCCAGAGGGTAAACGGAAAAGAAGAATGCCTGGAGGAAATCCCCGCCATACCTAAAATGATGCTCTCTCTGGAAGAGAACAACAAGCTGTCACAGATCTATGGTACCATAGAGAATATTGTGAATGCATACCAGATGGATGCTGTTATGAACGGCACCACGGATGAGGGCTGGGATAAGTTCAAACAAGATCTGAACGCCGCCGGCATGGAAGAATTAGTTGCGATATATCAGGGAGCATATGACAGATATTGTTCCTTCGGCCAGTAGACAAAAACAACAACACACCTTGCAAAATAACAGTCCGCCGGGAATACCGGCGGGCTGGATTTATGTACTATACTGTAATGAACTCCTGTGACCGATTCATCGGGAATGGGAATGCATGAAATTGCATAGGAACCATATAAATGACACTCTTAAGGTGTGTACCGTAAATATTTTGCACTTCTGGTAAATACGGAGTACACAGTGTACCTCTGTCTGCTGAACTGTTACCAAAAAGTTTACCAAAAAGATGGTATATGCAAATAAAAAGGGTACTTGAAAAAATCAAGTACCCCGTGTATAATCTACTTAGAAGTAATCAAAGGATTGGGTGATCCAATGATTGCACTTCGGATTGACACATAATTTTTAGTTACGGGCTATCCTCTAATGGCAGTAGAGGATAGCTATTTTTTGTCCTGATGGTTATCTATGTAAGCAAGTGCCGCAAAAATTACCAGCACCAATGTCAACACTTCAAGTGTGTCCATGCTCCCTTTCCTCCTTCGTTTATTTCCGAAGGAAACCATCAGACTATCCTCTGATTTCTTTTCAATTATACGTAGATATTTTATCATGCAGAAGATGAATATGCAACGATAAACCAAATGTATTTTAAAGCTAAACTACACTTTACAAGTGACCACAATTAGAAATAAGCGAGTTCCCGAAAGGGAAAGTAGCTGTTCGAAGCCCGGGAAGCCAAATGCCCGCCGGGAATACCGGCGGGCTGGATTTATGTACTAAACCAATTCTTTATTTCCGAAATACATTTCCTTAATCCGTTCCAACGTAATATCAGGCAGCCTTTTCTTCTCCTCCCGGGACAGTTCATTCGGATAGATCGGCTCCCCATATTCAATAACCACATGGGTTTTCTTAATTCTGGGGAAATGATCTTCAAAAACATCCCCCGCATTATTCAGGGCAATGGGGATGACAGGACAGCCGCTTTTTTCTGCGATCTTAAAGCTTCCGGCATGGAAAGGCAGAAACGTATCAACCACCTTGTTGCGCGTACCCTCCGGGAAAATACAGATGGAAATCCCATCTTTGATTTTACTGATTGCAGTAAGGATAATTTTAGCTCCCTGCTTCAGATCCTTCCGATCCAGGAACAGGCAATGCAGGTTTTTCATCCAGTGGCTCAGAAGCGGGATTTTCAGCATTTCCACCTTTGCCACATATCCGGTGGGGCGGGGAACCCGTACATAGGTCATGAGAATATCAAAATAGCTGCGGTGATTGCCGATATAAAGGACAGCCTGATCCTTTGGGATTCGATCCTCACCGATATAGGTGATTTTTACACCGGACAGGCGCAGACACCAGCGGAATGCCCAATTGACAATCGCAAGGGAACTGCGGTTTTTAATATCCATATTAAATTTACCGATAATCCACTCTGCGATGAGTAACGGAATGCTCAGGATGAGAAACAGAATAACAAACAATGCCACACTGATAAAACGAATCATAGGATAATCCCTTCCTTTTCTGGTTGCGTAAAGGCAGCGGAAGCAAAGACTACGCTGCCTTTTTAGTATATACTACCATTATTGCCAACGCAAGAGATTGTTAAGGGAAAACTCTTGGCCGTCCATCGTTGTTATTCATGGCCTTGTGCCTGCTGCCCGGTGGTTATGCCTGCCCGTTTTCCCCACCCGGTTTTTCCCTGGGGCGGCGGTGCTGCAAGGATTCCTGGAAGGGGCGTCTGAAAACGCCAGTCCTTGCGCTGTGTCCTGTGCAGCGTTAGTACTGCTGCGTTTTCGGCCGAGCGGGAGCGGACCCTGGAAGGAACCTTGCAGCACCGCCGCCCCAGGGAAAAACCGGGTGGGGAAAACGGGCAGGCATAACCACCGGGCAGCAGGCACAAGGCCATGAACGGTAGCTTCCACCCAAAAAATAAGTAATGAATCCAAAAAAACAGTAATCTTACGAATGAAAACCTTTGTTACAATAAAGATATCAGGAAACAACAAAACAGGGCAAGGACCGGAAGGGACAGGTGTCCGGCTGCCCGGACGGATGTGCGCGCTGTGAGGCGCAGATGGGAGAAGAAATGAAAAAGAAACTGGTCAGTATCTTATTGTGTGCAGCTATGGGGGTAACAGCTCTGGCAGGCTGCGGGAACAGTTCCGGTGCGGGAGCGGCGAGTGAGCCGGCGGCAGCCGTACAGGAGGAAAGCAAAACGGAGGAGGGTTCCGCGCAGGCGACGGAGAGTCAGGAAAGTGCGCCTGCAGAGGCCGCCGGTGTGGACGGCGGCGGGGAAACCCTGAATGTTATGTGTCATTCCAGCTGGAGGACTGAAGAAGCCAATGCGGTGTTTGATTATGTGGCGGAAAAATGTAACGTTAAATTTGAATTTGAAGAGGTGCCGGAGGGCGGATCCGGAAACGAGCTGATTTTTGCAAAAATGCAGTCCGGTGAGGTCCCGGATATCCTTTGGTGGCAGGGGGCTAAGACAAGTGCTACGGAAATCGGGGAAGATTTATTTATGGAACTGTCCGGCGGCTGGACACAGGATTATAATGCCAGCATTCTGGAATCCCCCAACCAGACCTACAATGGAAGGCTGATATGCGCACCCTTCGGGGATGTAACCGTTTTCGGCATGTGTTACAATAAGCAGGTTTTTGCGGACAACAAGATTGCAGTTCCCCAGACCTGGGAGGAATTCCTGGCTGCCTGTGAGACACTGAAGGCCGCAGGGGTTACCCCCATGTACATTTCGGGAACAACGGATAATGAGTGGACACTTCAGATCATTCCCATTGACGCCCGGCTGAAGCAGGAGAGTACGGTGCCCGGAAGCATTGCATCTCTAAACAGCCATGAAAAGCTTTGGGCGGATATGGAATATATGCAGCTCACCTTTGAACGGATGAAGGAAATGAAGGATCAAGGCTATATCCAGGATACCTTCCTGTCGGACAGCTATGCGGATGCCCAGGAAGCGCTGCTCACGGGCACGGCTGCCATGTATCCCCAGGCAACCTGGATCTATGCGGAGCTGACCAAGCTGGCGGAATCGGAGGAGGAGCTGGATAATATCGGATTTTTCCCTATTCCCGCCACGGATGCGGCAGATTCCATCGCTTATACGGAAACTCCCACCGGGTTTGTGATTCCGGCAGGCGGAAAAAAAGCGGAGTTGGCAGCTCAGATTGTGGGAGAACTGGTATCGAAAGAAGCGATGACAGAGTATTATAAGCTGCACCAGGGCATTCCCGCCGTAAACGGCGTGGAAGTGGAGCTGAGCAGTATCCCGGCGGATGTATCCGCCCTGATGGAAGCGGGAAAAACCAATACCCTTCCCAATACCCTGTATTCCACTCCTTCCATGGCAAGTGACGTACAGGCCATGCTGGCGGGTGACAAGACCCCCGAAGAGGTTCTGGCAGGCTATGATACCGACTGGGATACCTATGCAAAAGAAGCGGGTAATCCGGACTGGGGCTATTGATCCCCATCGGATAAGGGACGCGGGTCCGGCCCTGCAGCCGGGCTCCTGTCCCTTTTTTAGAAGGAAGGAATGATATATGTTAAGAAAAAAACAATACCCCGTCTATTTTGCCCTGCCCGGTATTTTCCTTTTTCTGCTTTTTTTTATCGTCCCGTTTCTTATGGGCTTCCGGTATTCTTTTACGAACTGGAATTTCAGGAGAGCGGATTTCGTAGGCCTGGAAAACTATGTGAGTATTCTGAAAAACCCGAATATGAGCATTGCTTTTAAAAACACGTTCCTCTTTACCATAGTAACCACCGCGGGAAAGGTGTCCATCGGTATGCTTCTGGCGGTGCTGCTGAACCGGCAACTGAAAACCACCAACTATCTGCGCACTGTTTTTTATATGCCGGCGGTAGTCAATTCCATAGCGGTAGGCATTGTTTTCACTTCTTTGATGCACCCCTCCAAGGGATTGATCAATACGGCGCTGCGTGCGGCGGGACTCACCGGTTTCCAGCCGAAATGGCTGACGGATACGGGCATTGCCATGCTGTCCATCTGTTTTATCGAAATCTGGAAATGGTCCGGGTATACCATGATGATTCTATTGGCCGGCATGCAGAATATATCCAAAGATTATTACGAGGCAGCGCTCATGGACGGGGCTACTAAATGGCAGCAGTTTACTAAAATCACGGTTCCTCTTTTGATGGCATCTATCAATAACGTGGTAGTGTTGAGTATCATCGGCGGACTGAAGGTATTTGATATCGTTGTGGCGACGACGGGAGGAGGGCCGGGCTATGCCACGGAGGTATTCAATACCATGATTTATAATTCCTACAGCTACCAGAAATATGGGGAAGCCACAGCGGGAACCACCCTGCTGGCTGTGATGATTCTCATCATAACCCTGTGCACCTACCGGACAATTGCCAAAAATGAGGTGGAGGTTTGATGAATAAGAAAAAAAGTAAGCAGGCTGTTTGTGAAATGTTGGGCGTCCTGATCAGCTTCCTGGTTCTGGTTCCTTTTCTGATGGTGTTCCTGAATTCCATGAAAAGCAAAAGGCAGGCCAATCTGCTGGAATTGAGCCTGACCGGAATCTCCTGGAACCAGTTCCTGGAAAACTACGGAACCGTAATCCGGGAGGCCAGGCTGGTCTCCAGCTTTATGAACAGTGCCATAGTCACCTTTCTGGGAGCGGCTCTGGTGCTCTCCTGTGCTTCCATGGCAGCTTTTGTCGTGGTCAGGAGAAAAACAAGGGCCATGAGGGCGGTGAATAATTTTATCGTGATGGGCCTGACGCTTCCCCTGGCAATGGTACCGGTTTATTTTATGCTGTCAAAAGTACATATGACCACTGGAACAGGAGCGGTTGCCGGTGCTATACTGGTATATGCAGCCAGTATTTTCCCTTTTATCTTTTTTATTTATACCGGTTTTATCAAGGGGATTTCCAGTGAAATTGACGAAGCCGCGATCATTGACGGTGCAAGCCCCCTTCTCATGTATTTCCGTATTATTTTCCCGTTGCTCAAGCCGGTGACCATCACTGCGCTGATGCATTGCGTGATGTCCATATGGAATGATTTCGGGATTTCCCTTTATTTGCTGAACAGTGCAAAAAGGACCACCGCGGTGCTCACCACCTATCTGTTTATGGGACAGAAGGCGTCGGACTGGCAGCTGCTGTTTGCGGATGTGGTATTGGTTTCCATGCCCATTGTCATTTTGTATCTGTTTATGCAGAAGTATATTGTGGCAGGGCTGGCGGACGGGGCGGTAAAGGGTTAACTTATGAAGAAAAAGTTTTTCAGTATGAAGCATAAATTTGTTATTATTGTGGCCAGCCTGCTTTTTGTATTTGTTCTGGCCACAACCGTGATCTGGGGAGTGGCTTTTACCCGTGAAATTGACGAGCGCGGGGTGGAGTATGCGAGTCAGATGACGGAAACTGCCAACGGAAACGTGGAAAGCTATTTAAAAAAGCTGCGCCTCATTGCTTTTGTCCTGCAGAATAATACGCTGGCAAAGCCCATACTGAATAAAACCTCTTATGAGGACGACAGTGAACGTCTGACGGATATGAGAAATATGCAGCTTTTATTAAAGGCTGTCATGACCGGTGCGGAATATATGCAGAATATTTATGTGTATACGGAAAACGGAATGGAATTCTCCGCGGGAGGGGCGTATACGGAGCTGGATGATAAAACCCTGAAGTATTATAAGGATATGGCCGGAAAACAGGATGTGGTATTCGGGGTACAGCAGGCCCGGGATAAATACGATTATCCGCGGATCGTGCTGACAAAGCAGCTGAATATGGGAAAAGGGACGCCCGGGGCCTGGGTGGTCATGCTGATTAACTGCCGCGGGATATATGGGATTTATAACGAGACGGAACGATATGACTCGGGGCTGCTCGTCTGGGATAAAGCCTGCGGGCAGGAAATATACAGAAATAACCTGGAATGGTTTACGCAGGAGGGCGCTGTCGGAGCCGAAGAGATATCCGGAATGGTATGCAGTCAGGATAAGGCGGTGTGCAGGATCGGAAACCGGAAGGTGCTGCTGCTGCGGATGGTATCGGAAGTGACCGGCTGGCAGAGCATTGTGCTGATACCCTATGAACAGATTTCCGGGCAGCACAGCAGAATGCTGTCAATCAACGCAGTGGTGCTGGTGCTGCTGTCCCTGGTTGCGGTATTTTTATGCCGCGTCCTGGCGGAACGGTTCTTAAAAAATATAGAAATCCTCACCGATGCGGTGGGAAAAATACAGAAATCGAATCTCTGCCTTGATGTGGCTATCCACTCCGGCGATGAGGCGGAGGTGCTGTATCACCGGTTCGGGGATATGATCGATCGGATCAAAGAACAGATCACGGATATTAAAAAGCATGAAAAGGAAAAAAGGGTATTGGCATTGAGGGCCTTACAGGCCCAGATCAATCCCCATTTTCTGTATAACAGCCTGAATACCATCAAATGGATGGGACAGATGCAGGGGGCGGATTCCATTGTGGATGCGGTAAATGCCCTCAGCTCCATCATGCAGGTAAATATGTCTAAGAATACTTATATGACCTTTCAGGAGGAACTGGATTATCTGAATAAATATGTCTGCATGAAGGAATTCCAGAAGGCGGCCCGTATAAAATTCGTATGCAGAATCGAGGAAGGGCTGCGGTCATGCTATATTCTTAAGATGCTCATACAGCCTATTGTGGAAAATTCCCTGAAGCACGGCGGGGTGATGGATCGGGAGGGCGGTTGTATTTCCGTATCCGTCTATTCCGAAGGGGAAGATGTGCAGATAGATGTGGAGGATAACGGAAAAGGGCTGAGTGAGGAGGAGAGCAGGGATATCCTTGCCAATCTCCAGAATGGGGAAGGGATAGGCCTGTTCAATATCCAGAAACGGATTCAGCTATATTACGGAGAGAAATACGGTGTGAGCATCACAGGGGAAAAAGGCATTTTCACCTGTGTTTCGCTGCGCATTCCGAAAAGATATCAGGTTGGTGAAGAAGATGATTAGAGTATTGTTGGTGGATGATGAATTGCTCAGCAGGATGATGGTACGCTCTCTCATCGACTGGGAAAAGGAAGGCTATTGCGTCTGCGGGGAATGCGGCGACGGCGAACAGGCATGGTCCCTGCTCCCTCTGCTGCGTCCCCAGATCGTGATTACCGATGTCAGGATGAACCGGATGAACGGGGATGAACTGGTGCGCCGGATCGCCCGGGAATATCCCGAAATCTGTACCATTTGCCTGAGCGGCTACGATGATTACAAATATGTGAGGGATGTATTAAAGCATAATGCCATCGATTATCTGATTAAAAATGATCTGACGCCCGACAGCCTGCTGGAATCGCTGCATAAAGCGGAGGAGGTCCTGAAAGTAGGCCCTAAAATCAAAAAAGATGAGAACAACCTGCAGGCGCTGCGCAGGCAGTTTGTGCTGCAGCTGATAAGCGGGGAATACCGGGGAAAAGAGGCATTTATTGAACGGGATATGCAGGTCTTGTCCATTGAACTGGATGCCGGCCGGGTCATTCCCGTGCTTTTGAGTATCCGGAATCTGGAGGAAAAGATAAACGGAGGGACCCTGCGGGATAAAAGGCTGGTGATTTTTTCCGTGTGCAACGTGCTGGAAGAAATTATACGGGAAGAATTCCAGGGGCTTGCCGTGCCTCTGGAAAAGAATGAAATACTGCTGCTCATTTCCCTGAACGGCGTTGTCAGCGAGCAGAAAGCGGGGGAGGAGCTGCGCCGGATCGTAAACCGCAGCAGCTTCTGCCTGGATAAATTCATGCGTCTGGAAGGAAATTTCCATATCGGAAGATCCGGTGCACTGACGGAAATGCAGGACGGCTTCCAGGAGTTGGAAAACAGGAGGAGAAATGAATTCCTGGACTTAAATAAGCCTAAAGAGGCCGCAGCCAATCGGGAATACAATGAAGGGAATGGCATCCGCCTGGAGGAGGAGCAAAAGCTGACGGCGGCCCTGAAGCAGGGGGATAAGGAAGCGCTGGAGGACGTACTGGAAGGGATTTTCCGGGAAATCTATGAAAAGAACACGGGAAGGACCGGCTGCAGCCAGCTTTTTTCCGATTTGATCATCCTTTCTTTATCCTTCTGCAAAAAGCAGGGCATCGCGTATGAAAAGGTGTACCGGCACCGCACCGGCGTTCTGGAGTATGTGGCCTCGCTGGAAAAGCTGAAGGAATGCCGTGAATTTTTCCTGCAGCTTTTCGGGGCCGTTCTTGCGGAAAACGGAAGGCTGGAAAACGGGAAAGACTATTCCGTTCCGGTAAAGAAAGTGGTATCCTATATCCATCAACATTACAGGGAAGGGATATCCCTGGTGGATGCGGCGGAAAATGCGGGCATGAACAGCTCTTATCTGAGCACCCTGTTCAAGGCCGAGGTGGGAACCGGGTTCGGGGAATATCTGAACGAGGTGCGTTTGGAACGGGCCAAGGAATGTATGGATACTTCGGACGGGAAGCTGAAGGAAATCATAGACCGTTCCGGCTTTACCAGCTACCCCTACTTTTTCAGCCTGTTTAAAAAGAAATATGGGATGACACCGAAGGAATATCAGAAAAGCCGGAAGTAGAGCGTGCAGAAAGAATTTCCGGACACGCGTAAGGAGGAGAAGGATTATGGCGGCGTTTGAACTTATTTTTCTGGGTACGGGAGCTGCCGACTGGCCGCTGCGGCCGGGAGCGGATGTGAGATACGATACGGGCGGAGTTATCCGCCGTACTTCCAGCCTGCTGGTCAACGGAACATATCTGATTGATCCGGCCCCGGAGTCCTGGTTTTTTGCCAAAAAGGTACTGAAGCTGGACTTATCGGGGCTGAAAGGCATATTTCTCACCCATAGCCATAAGGATCATTTCAGCCATAAGGCGTTGCATGATTTTCTGGGAGAAGCAAAGGGAAAGGTGGGTTTTTACTGCCATGAAGGTACGCTTCCCTGGCTGAAGCTTACCCGGGAGGAGCTGGATCGGATGAGGCTGCATCCGCTGAAGACCGGCGTGCGGGTAAAAGCCGGGAGGGTGTCCGTTCTGCCGCTTGGAGCCAACCATGAGGTGTCCAGGACACAGGAAACGGCTCTCCACTATCTGTTTTCGGCAGAAGGGAAGGCTTTTTTCTACGGCTGCGACGGCGCCTGGTTTCTGGCCCATACCTGGTCGCTCTTGCAGAAGCAGAAGCTGGATGTGATGATTCTGGAGGCTACGGTGGGAAATCTGCGGGCCAATTACCGGATAGGCGGACATAATACCCTGCCCATGGTGGAGCTTCTCGAGGCTTCCGTCAGGGAATGCGGTATCCTGAAGGAGGACGGGAAGCTGGTGCTTTCCCATATGGCGAGAGAGCTGCACAGCCCGGATGAGACGTATGGAAGCAAGATTGCGGCATATGATGGAATGAAGCTGGAAATATAGGAGGGAAATGTATATGAAAACAAAGGTCTGGGCACACCGGGGAGCGAGCGCATATGCGCCGGAAAATACACTGGAGGCCTTCCGCCTGGGAGCGGAGCAGGGGGCGGACGGCGTGGAGCTGGACGTACAGCTTAGTAAAGACGGGGAGCTGGTGGTAATCCATGATGAGACGATTGACCGGGTAAGCGGCGGGCATGGATATGTGCGGGATTATACACTGGAGGAACTGAGGAAACTACAGTTTAACAAAACCCATCCGGAATATCAGGATGTGCGGATCCCCACGCTGGGGGAGGTCTATGACCTTTTGAAGCCTTTGGGTCTGGAAATCAATGTGGAAATCAAGACGGGGATTTATTTTTATCCGGGTATTGAAGAAAAATTGTATCTGCTGGAGAAGGAAAAGGGGATGCAGGGAAAAATCATATATTCGTCCTTTAACCATTACAGCGTGATGAAAATGCGGGAATTTGATCCGGCGGCGAGAACCGGGCTGCTGTATGGGGACGGCTTCCAGGATGTTCCCGGCTATGCGGCCGGGCTGGGGGCGGACGCCCTTCATCCGGCGCTGTATAACCTGCAGTATGACGGTTTTCTGGAAGCGTGCCGGGATAGGAAGCTGCTTCTGCATGTCTGGACAGTGGATGAAGAAAAATATATGCAGTATCTGGTCCGGGAAGGCATTGACGCCATAATCACAAACAAACCTGACGTTGCCCGCAATATTGTGGATAACGGGTAAAAAAACAAACAGGATTGTGGAAAAAGCAGGCATAGGACATCCTGTACGCCAATAGATTAGTAAAAAAGACGGATAGGTTCTTTATGAAAAAAATATGCTTGCTGGTGATAGCCTCCATTATGGCTGCCTGCCTTTCTGCCTGCGGCGGTGATACGGTAAACGAACAAAACCGGGAAAATCTGGAATTCACGGTGGTGAGTGAGGATAGGCTGCCGGATGAGCTGAAGGAAATCCTGGATCAGAAAAAGGAAAGTGCCTTCAAGCTTACCTATGCGGACGAGGGGTACCTGTATATCTGTATCGGGTACGGAAAGCAGGAAAGCGGCGGCTACAGTGTTACGGTGAATGATTTGTACGAGACGGAGAATGCGGTCTATGTAAATACCAACCTGCTGGGGCCGAAGGCAGGAAGCGCCCCCGCGACGAGTCCTTCTTATCCTTATATTGTATTGAAGATTGAATTCCGCGATAAAACGGTGGTATTTGATTGAAGAGAGGCTGCCGGACTGCCATCCGGCATCCGGATCTACCGTGAATGAGGTGGGGCGGAAAGTCCGTGTCCCCCTTCGCCCCGGCCTGCTTTGGGGGGAAAGGGAGCACGGACTTTCCGCCGTTTGGGCGGCACTCCTGCGCCTGGTATAGATCACCGGGAACGGGACTGGATGATACCTTTATAGCCTTCAGGGAGGTCTGTAAAGCTGTTGTGCCAGAACTTGTTTCAGCAACATATGTAAACCTCCGTCTTTAAACAGCGTAAATTAATTTTCCACTATTCTCAACTTGTCCACTGGGATATTCCCTATCTCCGACTCTGCAGTATTAGCGAATACCATCATCGCGGTTTCAGGAGATGTTGGCCAACGAATGACGCAAAGGGCAGGGCACTGGGTAGGCACGGGCTCCTACAGAGGGCTGAACTGTTACCGCTTATTTCGAATATGGGATATAATCAATTGTTTTAATTAGAATTTTGGGCTATAATAAAGTAGATTTGGAGGTATATATGAGAATTTATCTGGATAATTGTTGCTATAATCGTTTGCTGGATGACCGAAGCTATTCGCAAATATACTATGAAAGAAATTCGGTTATGCTATTTTGGAGTTAGTGGAGCAGTCAGCAATTCGTTTAATTGGTAGTGAAATGCTTGTCAGGGAAATGAATGATACGCAGGATTTGTATAAGATTCCGTATTACAACTGGTATATGGGCTGTGTTCAGAGGAAACTAAAATCACTTTACAAATAGTAGATAGGGCAGAGGAAATAAGGCATAATTCTAATATAAAGTATAAAGACAGTATTCATTTGGCCTGTGCGGAAGCAGCAAAGGCAGATGTATTATTAACAACAGATAGAAAATTTATGAATAATTGTAACCGTATTAACACGTACACGAGGGTATTAGGTCCTAATCAGTGGTTATTGGAGGTGCTGTATTTATGATTACAAAGCGATTAAATATAATGAGCAGTACAGAAATTCAGAAAAAAGGATTAATTGCATTAAAAGAGACTTTGGGGATAACGGGTACAATTAAGTTCCTTGAGCAGTTTGATAACGGAGGCTCTGGGGATTATACAACGGAGAAATATGAAAATGACGAACCTGAACCTACTGACGAAGAAATTCGTAAGATGTTCGGCTATTAGGAACACGGCCATAGTGAAAATGTTGCTTATATAAAAGTTCTGGCTTTGGCTAGAGCTTTTATAATTTTGTCGTTAACTTGACATAAGCGTGGTGAAAATTTTGTAAATAGGTATGGCCGTCGCCTAAGCGACTTGGTACAATAGAAATACTTAATGGTTAAAAACCTTGCGGGCAGCCGGCGGAAGCGCATGGGAATGGGGGCATGGACCGGCTGGTTTTGAGAGTAAAGGAGAACGGCATGCTGTTAATTAAAAATGCACGAATGATAGACCCTGCGTCCGGTACGGATGCCAAAAAGGATGTTCTGGTGCAGGGGGAGAAAATACGTAAAATTAGGGACACGATCCGGGAAGACGAGGCGGCTGTTTTTTCCGGGGACGAAGCGGACATGCTTCAGGTGATTGATGGGGAGGGACTGATTGCGGCTCCGGGCCTGGTGGATGCCCATGTGCATTTCCGTGATCCTGGATTTACGGAAAAAGAAGATATAAATACGGGGGCGCGGGCGGCAGCGGCAGGGGGGATTACCACGGTGATTCTCATGGCGAATACCAGGCCCTGTGTGGATAACAGGGAAACCTTGAGGTATGTGCTGGAAAAGGGGAGTCATACGTCTGTCCATGTGAAGAGCTGTGCCAATGTTACCATGGGTATGAAGGGGGAAGAGCTTACGGATATGGCAGGCCTTCTGGCAGAAGGGGCGGCAGGGTTTACGGATGACGGCATCCCTCTTTTAAAGGAAGAAACAGCGCGTAAAGCCATGGAAACGGCGGCGGCGCTGGGTGTCCCCATCAGCTTTCATGAAGAAAATCCGGCATTTATTGAGAATAACGGCATCAACCGGGGAAAGGCCAGTGCGTATTACGGGATAGGAGGTTCCGACCGGCAGGCGGAAATCGATATGATTGCAAGAGATGTGCGTCTGGCGGAGGAAACCGGGGCTGCGGTGGTTATTCAGCATATCAGCACCCGGGAAGGGGTGGCGCTGGTACGGGAGGCGAAACGGCGGGGGGCGGATGTCCATGCGGAGGCGGCACCCCATCATTTTACCCTGACGGAGGAGGCGGTTATCCGATACGGAAGTCTTGCCAAAATGAATCCGCCCCTCCGGGAGGAAGCGGACAGGCAGGCCATTATAGAGGGCCTGCAGGATAATACCATTGATATGATAGCCACGGATCATGCCCCCCATACGGCGCAGGAGAAGCAGAAGCCCCTGACGGAGGCGCCCAGCGGTATTATCGGTCTGGAAACCTCGCTTTCCCTAGGGATTATGGAGCTGGTGGATACCGGAAAGCTGACCCTTTCCCAGCTGTTGGAGCGTTTGTCCCTGGCACCCGCCAGACTTTACCGCCTGGATGCGGGATATCTTGCGGAAGGTGGCCCTGCGGATCTCATTCTCTTTAATGATAAAGAAACGTGGAAGGCGGAGCGTTTTTACTCCAAATCTGCAAATACGCCTTTTCTGGGGCGGGAACTTAAGGGAAGGATCCACTATACGATATGCGCGGGAAGGATAGCTTACCGGATTAGATCATAAAGCAGGCTCCATCCATGCGGCGGTATGTAGTGTTCCTCATGGACGGAAGGATACCATTTGCGAATGTAAAAACAGAAAGGATTGAAAATGGCACTAAAGAAAAAAGAAAAAGCCACGGTTTTAAGCCAGCGGGAGATCGCTCCCGGCATCTACGACTGCCGGATCGGCACCAGTTTAGCCCGGGACGCGGCACCGGGCCAGTTTATTGCTCTTTATCCCCGGGATAAAAGCACCCTGCTCCCCCGCCCTATCAGCATCTGCGAGGTGGATAAGGAGGAAGGGAGCCTGCGTATCGTGTACCGGGTGGCAGGCAAAGGAACCGGGGAATTTTCCACGTACCGGGAAGGTGACGGGGTGGATATCCTGGGAATTCTGGGTAACGGCTTCCCCCTGGATAAAGCGGGGGAAGGGCAGACCGCATTCCTGATAGGCGGCGGTATCGGTGTACCGCCTATTCTGGAGCTTGCCAAACAGCTGAAATGTGATAAAAAGATAATTGTGGGATACCGGGATGATCATTGCTTCCTGCGATCGGATTTTGAAAAAAACGGCCGGGTGTACATCGCCACGGAGGACGGCAGCGTGGGAACCAAAGGCAATGTAATGGACGCCATCCGTGAAAACGGGCTGAAGGCCGACATCATTTATGCCTGCGGCCCCATGCCTATGCTCCGGGCTGTCAGACAGTATGCGCTGGAAGCGGATATCCCGGCTTATATTTCCCTGGAGGAGCGCATGGCCTGCGGTGTGGGGGCATGCCTGGGCTGTGTCTGTAAAACAAAGGATGTGGACGCCCATTCCCATGTCCATAATGCCCGGATATGTACGGACGGGCCTGTGTTTGAAGCCAGGGAGGTGGATTGTTGAAGATGAATACAAAAGTTACCATAGCAGGTGTTACCTTTAAAAACCCGGTGATGACCGCATCCGGTACCTTTGGATCCGGCATGGAATACGGGGAATTCGTGGATTTAAACCAGCTGGGTGCCGTAGTGACCAAGGGGGTGGCCAATGTACCATGGCCCGGAAATCCCACGCCCAGGGTGGCGGAGGTATACGGCGGCATGCTCAATGCCATCGGGCTGCAGAACCCGGGGATTGATGTGTTTATAGAAAGGGATATCCCTTTTTTAAAGCAGTACGATACGAAGATCATTGTCAATGTATGCGGAAAAACAGTGGAGGACTATCTGGAGGTGGTGGAACGTCTGGCGGACACGGATGTGGATATGCTGGAAATCAATGTTTCCTGTCCCAATGTGAAGGAAGGGGCCATAGCCTTCGGCCAGAGGGCGGACTGCCTGTCCGACATCACCGCGGCGGTAAAGAAAAAAGCCAGACAGCCCATTATCATGAAGCTGAGCCCCAATGTAACCGATATTGCGGAGATGGCAAAGGCGGCGGAGGCGGCGGGTGCGGATGCCGTTTCCCTCATTAACACCCTCACGGGGATGAAAATTGATATCCGCCGCAGGAACTTTGTGCTGGCAAATAAAACAGGCGGCATGTCCGGCCCTGCCGTCAAGCCGGTGGCCGTACGCATGGTTTACCAGTGTGCCCGGGCGGTTTCCATTCCCATTATCGGTATGGGCGGCATATCCAACGCCGAAGATGCCCTGGAATTCCTAATGGCCGGAGCCACCGCAGTGGCCGTGGGCGCCGCCAATTTTATCAATCCTTATGCCACCGAAGAGGTGGTGAAAGGGATCGAAGCATTTATGAAGGAAGAGAAGATTCAGGATATCCATGAAATTATCGGATGTGTGAAATAAAGCACCGGTAAAAATGCCGCCTGTGGGGTTACGGCCGGTTCTTTCTCGCGTTTGGGTATCCTGTACCACGCCCTGTGCAGTATGCTGTTCCCCAGATGCTTTATATACCGTGAAGATGAGACCAATCCCATGGGGCAGCCTATCTGCCACATGGGATGCTTTGGGCTCATCGGAACGTTTGGTATATCAGTATCTGGGGAACAGCATACTGCACAGGGCGTGGTACAGGATACCCAAACGCGAGAAAGAACCTTACGGCCTGCCCCGGCGGTATTTTTTTTGCCCGCAGCCGTCATATTTTAGCATCCGGCGAATACATTGTACAAAGGCATTCGCGTGGAGGGTATTCGTATGGAATTAATAAAAAAGAATATACATATGGACCGCATTAAATGTAAGGCCAGTACGCAGGTGACGATGGAAGACGATATCAATATCACGGATTCCAGGCCGGACGTTTACCAGCTCATCGAGGAGCAGGGGGAAGTGGTCATCGATGAAATCAGAGCGGTGCAGGATCATGTGTATATCAAAGGAAAGCTGGAATTTAGCGTCCTGTATCTGTCGGACGATGATGTGCGCCGTCCTGCCAGCATGGAAGGAAGCATTCCTTTTGACGAACAGATTTATATGGAAGGAGTGGTTTCCACCGACAGCGTTTCCGTGAAAAAGGATCTGGAGGATTTGAGTGTCGGAATGATAAACTCCAGAAAACTGAGCGTGCAGGCGCTGATCCGGCTGGGGCTGTATGTGGAAGAGCTTTATGATGAAGAGGCGGCGGTGGAGCTGAGCAGCAGCGAACCGGTGGAATTCAGGCAGAAAACCATCAATCTCGCCGGCCTGGCTATCCAGAAAAAGGATATTTTCCGTATCCGTGAAGAAATGGAACTGCCTAACGGGTATCCCAATATCTTTACTATTTTCTGGCAGACCTGCAAGCTGGGGGAAACACAGTTCCGGCTGTCGGAAGGGAAGCTTTCCATCCAGGGAGAGGTCCATCTGTTCTTCCTTTACGAAGGAGAAGGGGAGAACCGCCCTGTCATGTGGTATGAGTCTTCGATCCCGTTCAGCGGCGTGCTGGACTGCCAGGGGATGAGGGAACGCATGGTGGACGATATCACCTGCCAGATCGGGCATAAGGAGCTGGAGGTAAAAGCGGATACCGACGGGGAAGAGCGGGTTATCGGTCTGGAAATCGTCCTCGACCTGGATATGAAAATATATGAAGAAGAGCAGACGGAAATTCTTTCCGATGTATATGGGGTTACCAAAGAAATGGAAGCAGTCGCCGGCGTAGGAAAGCTGAAACAGCTTCTGATGAAAAATATGGGAAAAACAAAGATTTCCGGCCGCTTTAAGGTTGCGGCAGGCCTGCCTAAAATGCAGCAGCTGTGTCACAGCGAATGCGAGATACAGATGGCGGAAACCAAGATTGTGGAGGAGGGCCTGCGGATTACCGGGGCGGCAGCGGTAAAGAGCCTGTACGGGACCGGAGATCCGGAGGTACCCTACGACAGCATAGCCGGTACGATTCCTTTCAGCTATGTACTGGAGATACCCGGCATCACACCGGAATGCACCTACAAGCTGGAATCGGTCCCCGAGGATCTGAGTGTTACCATGATCGATGCGGATGAGGTCGAGGTTAAGGCCGTCCTGGGTTTCCACGGTATTGTGTTCAGCCATTATGAAGAGCCTATGATCCAGGATGTGAAGGTGACGGATCTGGATCCCGATAAGCTCAGCAGCCTGCCCGGCATTGTCGCTTATATAGCGAGGGAAGGCGACAGCCTCTGGAATATCGGCAAAAAATATTATGTGCCGGTTTCCCAGATCAAGGATATCAATGAACTGACTTCGGATGAAATCCATCCGGGCGATAAATTATTGATTGTAAAAGGGATTTCCTGATAGCATAAGACACGTGAAGGAGCATGAACCGGGGGGAGCATGCTCCTGTTTTATGTGAATCCCAACGATTGCGCATGCACTCCGGCCGGATAGGCATACTCCGGAAGAGATGAATATGTTCTGGGGAAAGGAATGTACCGCGGATACAAAAAGCCTGCTGCCATTCAGGAATAATCAGGCGGCAGCAGGCGTGTGATCAGATATTCAGTTTTGACAGGTTGTTTGAAATCGATAAAAGGGTCCCCCAAAATTGAGGGATCCCCATCAAGGTCCGACAATATTGTCAGACCTTAATTCCATCCAGCAACCTACAATCTGGTGGCGGCCAAGCTGACAAGAATGGCCTGCCTGATATAGTCCAATGAAAAAGGGAAGCACATGGATACAAAAAGCCTGCTGCCATTCAGAAGCAATCCGGCGGCAGCAGGCATGTGGTCAGATATTCAGTTTTGACAGGTTAATGGAGAAGCCGGGATAGATGCTGGCCGGGATATCATCGGTAAAGGAGTACTCATCTACTTTATCTATTCCAAATCGATAAACTGTGATGCGGTTTTTATCCGGATCCACAATCCAGTAATCACGAACACCGGCAATTTTGTAGTTGAGTAATTTTGTCAGATAGTCCATTGCTCTGCTGCTGGGAGACACGATCTCAATAATCCAGTCAGGCGCACCAGAACAGCCCTTATCATTAAGCTTGCCAGGGTCACATATAACGCTGATATCCGGTTCTACATAGGTTTTATCGTTTCCATTCAGAAACACGGCAAATGGGGCTATATCGACCTCACAAGGGCCATTGTTCTTATCAATATAGTCGGATATAACACGCGATAATTGTAAAACAATACGTTGGTGCTTTCGTGCCGGAGGAGCCATATAATAAATCTGGCCGTCAATCAGCTCAGCACGTTCCCCATCAGGCAGAGCGTAAATATCATCGATAGTATAAGTTCTTTCCTGCGGTAATGGCATAAGAGTCACTTCCTTTCATGGTGATGGGTATTCGGTTTGTGAATATCCTTAGTATGGACAGGAGGCAAAGAGTTTACAATTCCTCCTGGGTTTCGTTTATGATTACAGATCCTTTATAGGTACAGCCTAATTTTTGCGCGATTTCTATCATTTCTTTTTCCTGAAAGTTATCACGAGCAAATTTGTTTGATAGATTTTGACGAGATGTTCCCAGTAGTTCAGCAAGTTCTGTAATAGTTAACCCTTTTCTCTTTAGAAGTATTTTGATTTTTTCACCGTAAGTTAAAGCCATCATATCACCTCCTGACTTCATTATACACTATAAAGTGTAATATGTAATTAGAAACAAACAAGAGAATAGCAACCGGGAAGGCCGAAAGCCCCCATAAATTTCAAGCCATATACTGATGAGCGGACCAGAGCGGAAACGATAGTTCAGAAGATGCTTGAAAGGCTGAAGGGCCTATTACCCCGAAAACATTATTAAAGAAGGTAAACACCCTGAAAACTCTGGAAGAGAGGAAGAAAGCCATTGAAAAGCAGATGGAGATTATCCAGGAAGAGGGAAAGCAGGAGCTGCAGGCCAGAGGGACCGAAGAGGAAGCGCAGGGTATTTAAAAACCCCATGCAGCGGCAACTGCACAGGGCTAATAAAAGAAAATACCCGACCACACACCAATGTAGAGGGGATAGTCTGATTATAGCACAGTATTATCCCTCCTGCCAAAGAAAAATTATAGGAGGGCTTTACCAATGCACTATGAAAAACTTCCCCAGGATAATGGGGAAATGAATGGGACTATCAATGAAGAATACAGGGAATACATAGGCAGGCTTCTTTTGATGATAAGCAATGATAGGCTGTTAAAACGGATTGTCTATTCCTTTGCGGCGGCATATCCAAAACAGGAAAATGAATATCAGTTTCCGACAAATGGGATCAAGCGTGGAAAAGAAGGAACTTGTGGATTTGTCAGAGGTAGTGTTTTACCTTAGGATGGGTTTTTCTTCTGTCAATGAAAACAGTGAGGTTGCCGGCTGCCTGTCCGTTTGTAAGCGGAGCTGAACAGAATCGGCAGCGATAAGATTACGGAGCTACAGGAAGCTTTTGCGGAGGTGGAAAAATATTTTGGCCAGCAAGCTGAAACGTAGGAGGAGAATGGTATGCCGAAAAAAACTCTGGGGGCATTGAAAAGCATGCTCAATTCAGCCGTAGGAGATGGAATTATAACCAGAAGTCCGGCTGCTGGGGTAAAGCCGCTGAAGGACGATGGAAAAAAAGCAAGTGAGACATATCACAGGGCCCTGACAGTAGAAGAGCAGACTCTTTTCGTGGAACTGCTGCGCCCGGAATGGTATTATGAACTAATCCCTCTCCTGTTCTGCACCGGAATGCGTGTCGGGGAAGCGGCGGCCATAACATGGAAGGATGTGGATTATATCAATAATGTGATACACATTTCATCGACCCAGAGCCGGACAGAGGGAGGAAAACACACGGTAGATACTCCTGAAAGCCGGACAAGTGATCGAGATATCCCCATGCACTCAGGGATACTTTCGCCACACGCTATATAGAGCAGGGCGGCAGCCCTCAGGTACTGAAAACAATTTTGGGGCATTCCAGCCTGCTATGACAATGGACCTGTATTCCCATGTGCTTCCCAACACAAAACAGCAGGAAATGGACAACATAAAAATACCCCAATCTGTACCCCAATTCTTATTAAACCGGTATAAAACAAGATAAAATATCATAAACTAAGACGAACTGTCAAATGTACTTTATTCCCAGCATTTACGCGGCTTTCCGGGCCTTTGGCAAAGAAAGATAAACATTGACGAACCCGCCCTGATTGTATATACTTAAGTACAATCAGTGTATACAATCAGGAACAGAATAGGTACAGGCACAGGGCGTCCCCTCTCTATCCGGGCTGAAACCCTGCTGCACAGATGGGAGCCGGCAATGGAAGAAATTACATTAAAAGCAATGGCCAAGATCAATTTGGGCCTGGATGTCATAAGGCGCAGGGAAGACGGATATCATGAAGTGAGGATGATCATGCAGACGGTAAACCTGTATGATGAGCTCACCTTCCGGAAACAGCCGGGGGATAAGGTGCGGCTGACCGCCAATCTGCGTTCCCTTCCCACGGACGGGCATAACCTTATCGTAAAAACCGCAGAGCTTCTCAGGAAGGAATTCGGTATCAGGGAAGGCCTGTCTATCCATTTGAAGAAAAAAATACCCGTTGCGGCAGGAATGGCGGGGGGAAGCACCGACGCTGCGGCCGCTTTTGCGGGAATGAATGAGCTTTTCGGGCTGGGCCTGACCCTGGAGGAACTGCAGAAAAGGGCGGTATCGGTCGGTGCCGATGTGCCATACTGCCTGCAGGGAGGAACCGCGCTTTCCGAGGGGATAGGGGAAATCCTGACGGAACTGCCGTCCGCACCCCGCTGTTCGGTCATTATAGCCAAACCTCCCATTCATGTTTCCACCCGTTTTGTTTATGAAAACCTGCGTCTGGACAGCCTGGAAAAACATCCTGATATTGACGGTATCCTGGATAGCATACGGGAAGGCAATATCCTGGGTGTGGCTGAGAGGCTGGAAAATGTGCTGGAGACGGTAACACAGAAGGAATATCCTGTGATTGGACAGATAAAACAATTCCTTGTACACAGGGGGGCGCTGGGGGCATTGATGAGCGGCAGCGGCCCCACCGTATTTGCTTTGTATGACAGGAAGGATCTTGCTGCAAGGGCCTGTGAGGATCTGCGGAGGGCCGGCCTGGCAAAACAGGTATATCTTACCTCTTTTTCCGATAAGACCTGTATCCGTAAATAACTGCAAGAAGATGGGAGTATAGATGAAAGCTGAAGAAAATACCAATGATTACCTGCCGCTGCGAGACGTGGTATTCAATACGCTGCGGGAAAGCATACTGAAAGGGGAGATGAAGCCGGGAGAAAGGCTGATGGAAATCCATCTTGCCAATAAGCTGGGCGTCAGCCGCACCCCGATCAGGGAGGCCATCCGCAAGCTGGAGCTGGAAGGGCTTGTAACCATGATACCCAGGCGGGGGGCGGAGGTAGCACAGATCACCGCGAAGAGCCTGCGGGATGTGCTGGAGGTGCGCCAGGCGCTGGACGCGCTGGCGATGGAGCTGGCCTGTGAGAGAATTTCGGAGGAAGAGATCGGCAGGCTCCGGGAGGCCTGTGATAATTTTGCGGAAATTACCAAAACCCAGGATGCTGTCCGGATAGCCCAGGCCGATGTGGAGCTTCATGATATTATTGTACAGGGCAGCAGGAATGAAAAGCTGGCGCAGATGGTGGGAAATCTTTCCCAGCAGATGTACCGCTACCGCCTGGAATATATTAAGGACGTGAGCCAGCACGGACGCTTGATCGAAGAGCATGAAGAGATATACAGATGCATCAGCAGCAGAGATAAAAACGCGGGGGCCGGTGCGATCAAAATGCATATTTATAACCAGGAACAGTCCATCCTGAACCAGATTCAGCAGAATAAGGGCTCATCCCGGGTATAAGCCGGGCAGCAGCTGTCAATACTTTCCATAGACAAAACGGAAGGGAACTGACAGTATGAAATATAAGGACACATTACGGGATATCGCGGCAGCGGGGCTGCTTGTATGCAGCTTCTGGAATATTTTATATCCGGAATACACCTTTGCGGGCGATGCCTATCAGAAAATAGAGGATGGAACTCCTGTGGAATCCGCGGATAACGTGAAGGATTACTATCAGATACTGGATGCCGGAAAAGGAGAGGTTACGATCCGTTTCAGCTTTATGGAGAAAGAAAAAGGGAAAAAAGCGGATTTGTCCGGAAAAAGAGAGGAAGGCAGCAGTGAAGCTTCCCCCGGCTTCCGGGAGGATGACCAGGTAACGTATTCTGCGGGAGTGGAATGGTAACAGGCAGATTTCCATCGGTTAAAAGTGCCGTTTCGGCGGCGGAATCGAGGAAAGAATGATACAGAGTAAAACAGAGCTGCGAAGCGCTGCAATCGGGGTGTTTGACTCCGGAATCGGCGGCCTCACAGTGGCGCGGGAAATTATGCGCCAGATTCCCAATGAAAGAATCGTCTATTTCGGGGATACCGCCAGGCTGCCCTATGGCAGCAAGTCCCGGGATACGGTAACAAGGTATTCCCGGCAGATCGTGCGCTTCCTGCGTACCCAGGAGGTAAAAGCTATAGTGGTCGCCTGCAATACGGCAAGCGCCTATGCCCTGGACAGTCTGGAAAAAGAAATCGATATTCCCATTATCGGTGTGGTGAAGCCCGGGGCCAGGGTGGCCGCTGAGGTGACCTCGAACGGGAAAATCGGCGTCATAGGGACGGAGGGAACGATTGGAAGCCAGATTTATACAGATTACATACATAATATAAACCCGGATGCAAGGGTAACCGGAAAAGCCTGTCCGCTGTTTGTCCCTTTGGTGGAGGAAGGGCTGCTCCAGGATCCGGTGACGGATGAAATTGCTTCCCGTTATCTGACGGAGCTTATAGATATCGGGATTGATACGTTAATATTGGGATGTACACATTACCCGCTTATCCGTTCCACGGTAGGTCGGATTATGGGGGATAAGGTAACCCTGGTGAATCCTGCTTATGAAACGGCGGCCGAGCTGAAAAAGCTTCTGGCCGCGCATGAGCTGCTGAATCCCCAGGCGCCGGCTTTAGGGGATAATAAATATAAATTTTATGTCAGTGACGGAGCGGAAAAATTTAAACGCTTTGCCAATTCCATCATTAAATATGGAATCCTGTCGGCCAAGACCATTCAGATTGAAGAATACTGACAACAGGAGGTTTGCTATGACAAAAGAGGTAATGGTTTCCATCAAAGGACTGCAGTTTGACCAGGGAGCCGACAGTGAAGAGATTGAAACAATCCAATGGGGCCAATATTATAAGAAAAATGATACGCATTATGTTATTTACGAAGAAGTGATGGAAGGCTACGAGGAACCTACCAAGAACATAATCAAATTCCGCGATCGGGAACTTAACCTGACCAAACGGGGTCTGGTTAATGTTTATATGGTATTTGAAGAAAATAAAAAAAATATGACCAATTATCTCACCCCTTATGGGAGCATCCTGATCGGACTGGATACCGGCAAGGTAACCTATACGGAAAGTGAGAAGGAAATCAGGGTTAATGTGGACTATGCCCTGGAGGTAAATTATGAATATCTCGCAGACTGTAAGATAGAGATGCATATCCGTCCCAAGGAAAACCGGGGTATCAGCCTGATTTCCTGAAGATAAGGAAACGAATAAGGAAACGATGCGGCGGAGGGCTGTTACAAAAAGCATGTTACCAAGTGCTTGCGTAACAGCCCTTTCGTGATACAGGAGGTCATAAAAAGACAGCCAAAAATCATAGTGACTTTTTATGACAAAGCATTTACTATGTAAGAAAGCAGTAAATGAAAGGCTTTGGAAGATATCATGTAACAGACACTGTTATTTTACCATAGTTAATGTAAATACAGGAATATGGGCGTATGGATTATCAGGATATTGAGAACAGGCTGATCCCGCTGCGGGATTATGAAGAAAGCTGCCGGGAAATTTACCTGGCTAACCCGGAGGCCTTCCGGCATGTGGTATGGAACTGGGAAGAATTTAAAGAACGGTTCCGCAGCACCGATAAAAGCGGCTGTACGCTGGGGGAAACGGCTCCGGTATTTATGGGAAACCTTCTCACGGAGCAGGATTGCTTTCCGGATGAAAATATGGAATGCTCCATCATTCTCCATGATCGGTATGCCCCGCCGTTTTACCATAACCTGAAGTTCATCAAGGTGGTATATGCGCTCAGGGGCAGATGCCGTTTTTTTGCCCAGGGTAAGACCCAGGACAGGGAGACACTGCTGGAAGAGGGGGACTTTTGTGTTGTCCCTCCGGAAATGAACCAGGCGGTTTTTACCTGGGAGGAGGATGCGGTGACTGTCAATATCATCCTCAAGCGCAGCACTTTCGGAGAGGCCTTCTACAGCCTGCTTCTGGAAAATGACAGCATTTCTGATTTTTTCTGGCAGATGCTTTACAGTAAGGGAAGCGGACGGGTGTTGGTGGTCCGCTGCGGCAGGGATGAGCGCCTGCGCAGGATCGTGCTGGAAATGTGTGAGGAAGGCCTGCTGCAGAAAAAGAGCCGGGAAGCCGGAGGCAGCCTGATGATGAAAGGCTATGTGATGCTTTTGTTCGGATGGGCGCTGAAAGCCCACCAGCAGGAGATGGAAAACATGGGGAGCATCCGTGTGAGCGAAGCCGCTCTGCCCATGATTGTACGGTATATCCGTGAGAATTACACGACGGTGACCCTAACCTCCCTGGCAAAGCATTTCGGAAAAAGTGAAGGCTACTTAAGCCGGTATATCCGGCGGGAAACAGGAAAAACGTTCCGTTTCCTGCTGAAGGAATTCCGGATGAAGCAGTCTGCGGGGATGATTGAAAATTCCTCCTGCAGCATAGAAGAGGTAGCCGCTGCGGTAGGATATTCGGATATCAGCTGCTTTTACAGAAATTTTAAGGAAAGCTTCGGCTGCACACCCCAGCAGTACCGCAGCAAGAAAAATCAGGTAAGCTTATAATTGCAGGAAGTAACGGCGGCTGTTTTTATCCAGCCGGCCGGTTCAGGCCGGGCAAATAGGCGTGTCCGGCAGTCATAATAACAGGTGCGTTGCAGCGCACGGAGAGGGATTACATATGGAATGGAAGGCTAAATGGATCAAACCGTCTCAGGAGATGGGAGAGGTCTGCCCTGTTTTTGTCAGGGAATTTGACCGCAGCAGGGAATGGGGGAGACAGATTGCCAAAGCGGAACTAAAGGTGACGGCATTGGGGGTATATGAGGCAGTCCTGAATGGAAAGCGGGTGGGCGATTATGTGCTGGCACCCGGGTGGACCTCCTATAAAACAAGGCTTCAATATCAGGTTTATGATATTACTAAGCTTCTGGAGGACGAAAACCTCCTTACCGTTACGGTAGGCAAGGGCTGGTACAGAAGTCCGATACCAGGATGGATTACCGAAGAAGGGAAAGCGCAGAGAGCGGCTGTCCCTGCCGGGCTGCTCGCTGAAATAACGGTTACGGATACGGAAGGGAATTCCTTTGTCATGGGGACGGATGAAAGCTGGAAGGCGGGGGAAAGTAAAATCCGTTTCAGTGAGATCTATGACGGAGAAACCTTTGATGCAAGCTTTGAGGCCGGGGAATATCTTCCGGCTGCCGTATTTGACTGGACCACGGATAACCTGATCCCCCAGGAAGGGGAGGTCATTACCGAACAGGAATATGTGAAGGCCGCTTCTGTATTTACGGCTCCCAATGGGGAAACTGTAGTGGATTTCGGACAGGAAGTGACCGGTTACCTTCAGTTTACGGTAGACGCCAAAGCGGGGGATATGGTAGAAATATCCCACGGGGAGGTTCTGGACAAAGACGGTAATTTTTATAATGCCAATTACCGTGCTGCAAAAGCCAAAATATATTATACCTGCTGTGACGGAGTGCAGACATATAAACCGAAAATGACATTCTTCGGTTTCCGTTATATCCGCCTGGATCAGTTCCCGGGGACACCGAAGCCGGAACTTTTTTATGCCATAGCCGTGCATTCCGATATGAAACGCACCGGTTATCTGCGTTCCTCCAATCCGCTGCTGAATCAGCTTTTCAGCAATATCATCTGGGGGCAGAAGGGAAATTTCCTGGATGTGCCCACCGACTGCCCGCAGCGTGACGAACGCATGGGCTGGACCGGTGATGCGCAGGCCTTTGTAAAGACGGCAAGCTATAACTATGATGTGGACCGGTTTTTTACTAAATGGCTGGCGGATATGGCTGCGGATCAGCTTCCCAACGGTTCGATCGGCCATGTGGTGCCCACGCTGTATGTGGGAAGCGGCAGCGCCGCCTGGGACGATGCGGCTACGATTTGCCCCTGGCAGATCTATCTCACCTATGGGAACAAAGAAATCCTTGCCAGACAGTTTGACTGCATGAAGAAATACATCGGCTTCATCACCGATACCACGAAGGATGCCTGGCTGTGGACGGGCGGGGAGCATTATGAAGACTGGCTGGGGCTGGATGCACCTGTGGGAAGCTATAAGGGATCCTCCCGTGCAGATTTCATCGCCTCCGCATTTTATGCCCATTCCACCTCTCTTGTGGTGAAAGCGGGAAAAGTGCTGGGGGAGGATGTGAGCTTCTATGAGGAGCTGTACCGGAATATTGTGGAAACCTTCCGTAAGACCTTTACCGATTACCGTACCCAGACCGAGCATGTTCTGGCGGTGCACTTTCACCTGGCGGAGGATCCGCAGAAGACCGCGGATGCCCTTGCGGATATGGTGGTTTCCTGCGGCAGCAAACTGCAGACGGGCTTCGTGGGCACGCCTTATCTTCTCCATGTGCTCAGCAGCTATGGACATACCGATTTGGCATATACACTGCTGCTGCGTACCGAATATCCTTCCTGGCTGTATCCGGTTACCAAAGGGGCGACCACCGTATGGGAGCATTGGGACGGCATCATGGAGAACGGCGATTTCTGGAGTACGGATATGAATTCCTTCAACCATTACGCCTACGGCGCTGTAGCCGACTGGGTATATGAAGAGGCGGCCGGAATCCATACCGTGGAAGAGGCGCCCGGCTTTGAACGGGTGAGGATTGCGCCGCAGCCCGATACCAGGCTGGAATGGCTGGAAGCTTCTATTGATACGAGAAAGGGTCTTGTCCGTTCGTTGTGGAAGCAGGAGGAAGGCCGTATCCGCTATGAAATCACCACCCCTTCTCCGGCAGTTATCGTGATTGACGGCGTGGAAACCGAAGTTGGCCCGGGGGAATATATCTTTTATTCCCATGAACAATAAATAAGCCAGACGGAATGTATAGAGTAAGGCAGCTGATCTGCCGGGGGAGCACGTAAACCTCCGGGGGCCGGCTGCTTTTTTATTTGCACCTCTGAACAGAAAGCAATTTTCAAACCCGTGCGGATCTGTGGTACAATGACAATAACCGTAAAAATACGGAACAGTTGGCAAGGATAAATAAAAGAAGAGGATTCTTAAGGAGGAGTGGAACATGGAGGAATGGAAGGTAATCCCGCCGCTTGAGGCGGGGGCGGGGGAGTTTCCGGAATCGGAGGAATTGCCGCAGGGGGTGAAAACGGTAAGATGGAAGGATACCTTTGGGTATGATGTGGAGTTCCTGCCGGATGAGGTGTATGCCAACAGGGACGGCATGAACCTTCATTTGCAGCTGTTGATTCCCAAAACGGCGGAGGAGGCGGACAGAAAATGGCCTTTGCTGGTATTCGTGCAGGGGTCTGCCTGGCATAAGCAGGATCTGTACTGTCATCTGCCTAACCTTCTGCGTATGAGCCAGCGCGGCTATGCCATAGCGATTGTGGAATACCGGCCCAGTGAGACCGCACCCTTTCCGGCGCAGGTAGTGGATACGAAGGCGGCGATCCGGTTTTTGAAAATAAATGCATCCCGGTACAGGGTAGATGCGCAGCGTGTGGCTTTGTGGGGGGATTCCAGCGGCGGGCATACGGCGCTGATGGCAGGTTTTACAGGAGACAGGGAGCCGGATATGGATGCCTACAGGGAACAGTCGGCGTGCGTGCGGTGTATTGTGGACTGGTATGGGCCTACGGACATTGGGAAAATGAATTTCTATCCCAGCGTGCAGGATCATATCGGCCCTGAAAGCCCCGAGGGTTGTGTTATCGGCGGGAAAAATGTGCTGGAGAATCCGGAACTGGCCGAAGCCACGGTACCCATGAATTATCTGGAAAGGGACAAAGAGACGCCGCCGCTGTTGATCATGCATGGGGGAAGCGATATGCTGGTTCCCTTTAACCAGAGCTGCCGCTTGTATGAAAAAATGAAGGAGCTGGATAAAACGGTGGAATTCGTCAAGCTTGTGGGTGCGAACCATGGGTTTGGAGGCTTTAACTGTGAAGAAGCGCTGGATGCGGTGGAGGAGTTTATCAGAAAGTATATCTGATATTCCGCCGGTGAGGCAGATAAGGGGAGGATTAACATGCTGCAGTTTCGAACAGAAAAACTAACGGACCGGGTAACCAGAATCTACGGCTTCTGCGGAGAACTGATGTATCTGGTGGAAGGGAGCAGGAAAGCCGCCCTGCTGGATACCGGGACAGGTATCAAAAGCCTGAAGGCCTGCGTGGAGAAGCTGACGGATAAGCCTGTTATGGTGCTGCTCACCCACGGCCATGTGGATCATGCCATGGGGGCCCCGGAATTTACAGAAGTGTATATGAACCATAAGGATGATTCGATCTATAACGATCATTGCTCCCTGGAATTCAGGAAGGAAGGGCTTGCCGGGACTCCTTTGGAATGGGAGGTGGAACCGGACGATTTTATCCCCGAAGCACCCTGCGGGGATTTCCGGGATTTGTCGGACGGGGATGTTTTTGATTTGGGAGACACCACCATTGAGGTGTACGACTGCCCGGGGCATACCCTTGGTTCCGTGGTCATGCTGATTCCTCAGGAGCGTTCGGTTCTTCTCGGAGATGCGTGCAATTATTTCACATTCCTGTTTGATTACTACTCCACAACGATAACGGAATATGAGGAAAGCCTGAAAAAACTTTCCCGAAAGCTGGAAGGGAAATTCGATACCGTTTATCTTTCCCATGGAGACGGGAACGGGCATAAGGAGATTCTGGAGGATGTAATCGCTGTTTGTGAGGATATTAAGGCGGGGAATACCGATGATGTCCCTTTTTCCTTTATGGGAAAGAGAGGGCTGATTGCCAGGGCCGTGACCCCTCAGATGGGCCGGAAGGACGGCGGAAGAGGGAATATTGTATACAACAGGGAACGGATATAGCGAAGCCTTCCCGCAGGAATAAAACAGGCATAAAAATAGCTGCCGGATGTATGCCATCCGGCAGCCGTTATTTTTCCGGAGAGAGTTTGAAAATTGCGGGAATGAATTTTCAAACTCTCTCTTGTGCATCCGACGGCGCACATTTCATCTATGCCCTGCAGGCAAGTGCACAGGCTCCTTACTTCAGCGGTTTGGCTCCTGCCTTTTCCTGAAGCTTCTCCACATTGCGCTTAAACCAGCCCTTTTTCTTGGCAGGCTTCACAATAGCGGTTCCGTGCAGCCCTTTTACAGCAGTGATATAAATACCGCTCACGGTAGCTTTTACTTCTTTCTTTACCGGTACGGATTCAAAAATACTTTCCTCGCATACAAGGGTCATGACCTGGGGGCCGACCTTTGCTTTAACGATAGGAAGCTTGGAACCACGCAGCAGCTTGGGAGTCTGTTCTATCACCGCGGCGGGCAGCCCGGCATCCTTCAGCTTCATCCTTTTTTTGTCAATAATCAGCATGGATACGGTCTGTTTGTAGGCTTCGATCTGTTCCTGCTGTTCGGCCTGCTTCTTCTGCGCTTTTTTTCCGAGGATGTATAAAACGACAACCGCAACGATTAAGACAGCCAATATGACTAATAATACTATAGTAACTGTATTCACGTGGAAACCTCCTTATGTTATATGCAAAAATATTGTAGCAGACTTTCGGGGATTAAGCAAGGAATTGGTTACCGTTATTTCTTAAATATATGTGAATTACCGTAACTAAGGGTTTTAAGAAAGAAAAAAATATGATACAATGACAGACGGTGCAGGTTGCGCTATTGTGAATGATAAGAGGAGACAAATCATGAAAAAATTTATTACGACAATTACAGTACTGGCCCTGTCAGCTTCTGTACTTGCAGGATGCGGCAAGTCGGCGGACAGCGGGGAAAGCACCCAGGCCGCTACTGAAAGCAGCACGGAAACCGGAACCCAGGCGGAAACCGGGACGGAGACCGTGGAATATGGAGACGATGCCTATGTTGACGGGATTAACGTAGGGGATTATGTGACGTTGGGAGAATATAAAGGCATCGAAGTTACGGCGGAAGCTCCGGCGGTAACCGATGAATATCTGCAGAGCTATATCGATTATGTGCTGCAGAGCAACATGGTGACTACGGATATTACGGACAGGGCCGTTCAGAACGGAGACTTTACTAATATTGACTATGAAGGAAAGATTGACGGAGTGGCATTCGACGGCGGTACCGCCCAGGGATACGATCTGGAAATCGGATCCGGAAGCTTTATCCCCGGCTTTGAGGATGGCCTGATCGGCGCTGCAATCGGTGAGACCAGGGATGTAACGGTTACTTTCCCGGAAAGCTACCCCAGCGAAGAGGTGGCAGGCAAAGAAGCGGTATTTACGGTTACGGTAAACAGCATCCATACGGAGACTATCCCGGAACTGACCGACGAACTGGTTAAGGGGCTGGAAGGAAACTGCAGCACGGTTGACGAATACAGACAGTATGCGTATGAACTGCTTATGGAAGATGAGCAGAGCACCCATGACTCCAACGCACAGATGGATATTTTAGCCAAAGTGGTGGAAAATTCCGAATTCAAGGAGCCTCCGGCTGAAATGGTGACAAGGTACTATGACAGGATTAAATCCAATATGTCCTCCTATGCCGCCATGTATGGCTATGATCTGGAAAGTTTTATGGCTGCTACCGGTTCTTCAGAGGAACAGCTCCAGGAATCCGCGGAACAGGCTTCCAGGGAAATCATCGCCATGAAGGCTATAGCCGATGCGGAAAACCTGAATGTGACGGATGAGGATATGGATGAAGAGCTTGCAAAGAATGCGGGCGATTATGGCTATGAGGATGTGGAGGAATACAAAAAAGCTCTGGATCTGAAGGGGTATAAGGAATATATGATGACCGAAAAGGTGCTGTCTTTCCTTTTTGATAATGCGGTGATAACCGATACCCAGCCGGAAGAAACAGCGGCTCAAGAAACATCTGCGGAGGAAACCGCCCAGGCAGATGAGACCGAAACGGGGACGGCAGCCGAGACAGCTTCCGAAACACAGACAGAAACGAAATAACAGCAGGATAACAATAGTAACGAAAAAGTAACGTAGGGGGAACGCTGAAAGAAGTGCACTTTCAGCTCCTCAGATTGGAAATGCGGCCAAAGCCGCAGCGGGAGTGAAAATGGAACTGACAAACATCAAGGATTTATTCAGAGAAAAAGAACAGTATAAGGAAAAGCAGGTAACTGTGGGAGGATGGGTCAGAAGCAACAGGGACTCCAAAAATTTCGGTTTCCTTGTGGTCAATGACGGAACCTTCTTTGAGCCGCTTCAGATTGTATATGGCAGTGAAATGACAAATTTCGGGGATATAACGAAAATAGGCGTGGGTGCGGCTGTTGTGGTAACCGGCAGGATTGTGGAGACGCCCGGTGCAAAGCAGCCTATTGAAATGCAGGCGGAAGAGGTTCTTGTGGAAGGGGCTTCCCCGGCGGATTATCCGCTGCAGAAAAAGCGTCACAGCTTTGAATACCTTCGTACCATATCCCATCTGCGTCCCAGAACGAACACCTTTCAGGCAGTTTTCCGTGTCCGTTCCCTGGCAGCTTTCGCCATTCACAGATTTTTCCAGGAAAGGAATTTTGTGTATGTGCATACGCCCCTGATTACCGGAAGTGATTGTGAAGGCGCCGGCGAAATGTTCCAGGTAACCACCCTGGATCTGGAAAATGTGCCCAGGACGGAAGAAGGAAAGGTGGATTACAGCCAGGACTTTTTCTGCAAGCCCACCAATCTCACGGTGAGCGGGCAGCTGGATGCGGAAACCTATGCGTTTGCTTTCCGTAATGTTTACACCTTCGGGCCTACCTTCCGCGCGGAAAATTCCAATACCACACGCCATGCTGCGGAATTCTGGATGATTGAGCCGGAAATGGCCTTTGCGGATCTGAAGGATGATATGATTCTGGCAGAAGGCATGCTGAAATATGTAATCCGTTATGTGCTGGACAACGCCCCGGAGGAAATGGCTTTCTTTAACCAGTTTGTGGATAAGGGCCTGATTGAACGTCTGGAGCATGTACTTTCTTCCGAGTTCGGACATGTGACCTATACCGAAGCCATTGAAATCCTGGAAAAGCACAATGAGGAATTTGAATACAAGGTTCATTGGGGAAGCGACCTGCAGACCGAGCATGAGCGTTTTCTTACCGAGAAGGAATTCAAGCGCCCTGTTTTTGTGACCGATTACCCGAAAGAGATCAAGGCCTTTTATATGAAGCTGAATGAAGATGGCAAAACGGTTGCGGCTATGGACTGCCTGGTTCCCGGTATCGGTGAGATCATCGGCGGTAGCCAGAGGGAGGACAAGCTGGAGCTGCTGGAGAAGCGTATGGAGGAAATGAACCTTAATAAAGAGGATTATGACTTCTATCTGGATTTAAGGCGTTACGGATCCGCACGCCATGCCGGCTTTGGGCTTGGCTTTGAAAGATGCGTTATGTACCTGACCGGAATGGGAAATATCAGGGATGTCATTCCTTTCCCCAGGACAGTAAAGAACTGCGAATTATAAGGCAAATACCTGAGTCCAATACCCCGCCGCAGCACCCAGGTGGACGCATAAATGCGTCCGTATGGCTCGTTGTAAGGGAAAATAAAACTGACAGATAAAGTGCACCGATGGATACGTAAGAAGGGCAGAATATGCGGAAGAAATTTACCAGTCTGATTTTGATATTAATATTGGCTTTCACCATGACGCAGACAGCATATGCTACCAGTATCAGCGACCTTCAGAAGCAGCGGCAGGAGAAGGAAAATGAGAAGAAAGGCACCCAGAACCAGCTGGATTCCCTGAATGATCAGATCAATGACCTGTCCGGGGAAAAAGAGGATGTGGATGCCGAAATCAGCGGTTTGACAAGCCAGATTGCGGAAATCATGGCAAGCGTCAGCCTGCTTGAGGACGAAATCGCGGATACGGAGGAGCAGATTGAGCAGGCACAGAAGGATTATGATGCGGCCAAGGAAAAAGAAGATGCCCAATATTATGCCATGAAAAAACGGATCCAATATTTGTATGAAAAAGGAGAGACCAGCTATATCGAACTTCTGATGGCGTCTAAAAGCTGGTCGGATATGCTGAACAAGGCGGAATATGTGCAGGAAATCTACACCTATGACAGAAATATGCTGGATGATTATGCAGCGACGGTAAAACAGGTGGCCGAACTGAAGGAGAGCCTGGAGGAACAGAAATCCGAGCTGGAGGCAGCCGAATATGAGCTGGAGCAGGAAAAAGCATCCCTGCAGGAATCCCTGGACGAACAGAAAGCCATCGCCGCGGATTATGAGGTCCAGCTGGCTAAGGCAAAGCAGGAGGCGGCGGCCTATAAAGCCAGGATAAAGCAGCAGAATGCGGAGATCCAGAAGCTGGCATCGGCCGAACAGGCCAAGAAGGCGGAAGAGGAGGCAAAGAAAAAAGCGGCGGAGCAGAAAAACAATGCATCTTCTTCCCAAAGCTCTTCCGGCACACCCGCCACCTCGGGAGGTGCGAAAACCGTACCGCCCAAAATGGGCAGCGGTTCTGGCAGCGATATCGCCCAGTATGCCTGTCAGTTTGTAGGCAACCCCTATGTACCGGGGGGAACCAGCCTGACCAACGGGGCGGACTGCTCCGGCTTCACGCAGTCGGTTTATAAGGTATATGGCTACAGCCTTCCCAGGAATTCCGCTTCCCAGAGAAGCGCGGGAAGGGAAGTGTCTTATGAAGAGGCACAGCCGGGCGATCTGATCTGCTATGCCGGACATGTGGCTATTTATCTGGGAAACGGCAGAATTGTCCATGCCAGCAGTGTGAAAACGGGAATTAAATACGGATATGCCACCTACAAGCCGATTCTGTCGGTGAGAAGAATAGTGAACTAGATACGTATGCTGACCGGCCGGATTGGAACGCAGCATACGGTGCAGCCACAAAACAGCAGCGGCCCCGACGCAGGTTAACATCCGTCAGGGGCCGCTGCCATGTTCCGAAGGAAGCCGTAGGAAAAGGCCGGGGAACGGACGGGGACAGGCGGTTTAGTTACCGCCGGGTATCAGCCGTTTTCCCGGATGCAGGAAAGCAGATACGAGAGGGCTTGTTCCGCCAGCTCGGACATGGAGTATTCCCCCACGCCCACGACATGCTGGCTGCATTTGTTTACCGGCAGGAGTATCTTCATAGCCTGGCTGCGGCCTACTGCCACCGCCATGGCGGGAGTCACCTCTCCCAATAAGGCATCGGCCGCCATGATACCCAGCGGACCTATGATATAATCCGCATCCCGGCAGTTTACCAGCACCGGGTTTTCTCCGGTGGCGCCGTAATCGGCTCCGGCCTTCAGCATGGCGGCAGTGGCCGTACTGTTGGTTCCCAGGGCATAGATTTCCGCGCCCGGTATGGAGGCTTTCTTTATTTTTTCAGCAAGCAGGCCGCCCATGCGGCCTCCCTGTCCGTCAATAATCAGGATTTTCATTCGTTGCGGCCCTCCGTTCAGGAATTGGGAAACAGCTGGTATTCCACGGTAATCAGTGCTTCCACTTCCAGCTCACCCGGCATAATGGTTACGCTGCCGGTATCCGCAGCTGCGGACAGATTCGTTTTTTCCATAAGGGAATTATCCGTGTAACGCGCCTGGCTGTAGCTGCTTTGTTCCCTGAGATCCGTTATATCACCCAGCTGGCAGCCGGCGGCGGCCGCCATGGCCTCTGCCTTTGTCCTGGCGGCTTCGATGGACAGGCGCAGGGCTTCCTGATAGCTTTCGTCATATTTGCTGGATAAATAGGAGATGGACTGGATGTTGTTGATTCCCGCGTTAACGGACTGGGTGAGGATATCCCCCAGCCGGTCGATGAGTAGATCCGATACGGTCAGTGTGGTTGTGGCCTCATAACCGATAAGCTTCCGGGTATCATTGCTCCAGTCATAGCGGGGATTCATATAATAGCCGGTAGTCTGGATGGAGCCTTCTTCCACGCCCAGGCTTGTGAGAAGCTCCACTACCTTGTTTACATCCTGGGTATTCTGCTGCTGGCAGCCGGCCGCGTCCGTGCCTTCCGTCTGGACGGAATAAACAACCTCGGCGATATCCGGCACTACATTGACCTTTTCGCTGCTGTTCACGGTTATGGTACTTACATCGGGTTCCGCCGCGGAAGGAACAACGGCGATGGTTCCGTCACTATTGTTGCATGCGCTCAGGGTGAGCATGGCGGCTGCGGCAGCCGCTACTATCATTTTTTTCATAAGAACTCCTTTCTGCCCGCCGGAGCGGACGCTGAGAACACAGGGCTTACAGGCAGGTCGCTGCCGGCGTTGTTTGCTATAGCAATAATATAACAAAAACAGAACGGGAAAGATAGCGGGACAGACAGAATTAAAAGATTTTTAAGAAAGGACATTTACCCTAATGAACATACTCACAGTGGAAAATATCACCAAATCCTATGGAGAGAGGAAGCTGTTCGACAACGCTTCTTTTTACCTGCAGGAGGGGGAAAAGGTAGGCGTCATCGGTATCAACGGCACCGGAAAGTCCACGCTGCTGAAAATCATGGCGGGTACGGAGGAGCCGGATGAGGGAAATGTAACAAGAGCCAACCATGTGGTGGTGCGTTTCCTGTCCCAGCAGCCTGTTTTCGATCCCGGGGATACGATTTTGGAGAGCGTGCAAAAGGGGAGTGAAAAGAGCCTGTCTGCAGACCAACCTGCGGGGGAGGGAGACAGTCATGACGGCTGGGAACTGGAAAGCCAGGCGAAGGCCATGCTTACCAGGCTGGGGGTGACGGATTTCGGGCAGAAATGCGGGGAGCTGTCCGGCGGACAGAAAAAGCGCCTTGCGTTGGTGGCCACTCTGCTTATGCCTGCGGATATCCTCATCCTTGACGAGCCTACCAACCATCTGGATAACAGCATGGCGGACTGGCTGGAGGATTACCTGAAAAAATGGAAGGGCGCGCTGGTCATGGTAACCCATGACCGGTATTTCCTGGACAGCGTGGCAAACCGGATTATAGAAATTGATAAAGGGAATATTTATTCCTGCCAGTCCAATTATGAAGGGTATCTTGCGCAGAAAGCGGAACGGGAGGAGATGCAGGCTGCCGGCGAACGGAAAAGGCAGTCCATCCTCCGGAACGAGCTGGCCTGGATGCAGAGAGGGGCCAGGGCGCGTTCCACCAAGCAGAAGGCCCGTATCCAGCGCTACGAGGAGCTTAAGAATGCGGAGGGGCCGTCTGGGGACGGCAGGGTGGAGATGGGATCCGTTTCCTCCCGGATGGGACGTACCACAGTGGAGCTTTCCCATATCGGCAAGGCTTATGGGGAAAAGAAGCTGATCGAAGATTTTTCCTATGTTTTCCTGAAAAAAGACCGGGTGGGATTTATCGGCCCCAATGGCTGCGGAAAAACGACCCTGATGAAGATCCTTACAGGACAGCTGCAGCCCGATACGGGAGAGGTGGTAGTGGGACAGACCATCAAAATCGGTTATTATGCCCAGGAAATCGCAAGCGGGGTTGCGGCGGCCCCCGCCGAAGGCGGGAGCGCCTTTATCGATTTGAAAACAGCCGGTATGGATCCGTCGAAGCGGGTAATTGATTATATCCGGGAAACGGCGGAGTACGTACAGACAGGGGAAGGGAGCATAACCGCCTCCCAGATGCTGGAACGGTTCCTGTTTCCGGGCGAAGAGCAGTATGGCCTCATCGGCAAGCTTTCAGGCGGGGAAAAGAGGCGGCTGAACCTCCTGCGTGTTCTGATGGAGGCGCCCAATGTGCTGATCCTGGACGTAAACTGGAGTACCCTTTTGAGGAGTGCATAGAGTGTATTGTGTAAAAAAATAGGTGTAAAAGGTACTGGATACACAAAAATGTCATTATACTGTGTATTGTGTAACAAGGAATGTAGTCAAAAGAGATGACTACTTTTTTATTTGGTGTATAATGAGAGATAAAGTAAATGAGTGAGGCAATAATATGAATTTGATTAACATAGAGAATCTGACAAAGTCCTATACTGAGAGGAAGTTATTTGATGGTGCATCCTTTTCCTTACAGGAAGGAGAGAAGGTGGGTGTCATTGGTATCAACGGAACCGGAAAGACAACCCTGCTTAGAATGATTATGGGTGAGGAAGAAACGGATGAAGGAACCGTTACGCTTGCCAACCATGTGGTACTCCGTTACCTGCCACAGCATCCGGAGTTTGCACCGGATAAAAGTAGTCTAGATTGTGTACTAGAAGGAAATGTGACAGAGGAAAACCGTTGGTCCATAGAGAGTGAAGCTAAAGCAATGATGACCCGGCTTGGAATTAAAGATTACATGCAGCCGGCAGGACAGTTATCCGGAGGACAGAGAAAGCGTCTTGCATTGATTTCCGTATTGCTTTCCCCGGCAGACATTTTGTTGCTGGACGAGCCTACAAACCATTTAGATAATGACATGGCAGATTGGTTGGAAGACTATCTGAAAAAGTGGAGAGGGGCGCTCATCATGGTAACCCATGACCGCTACTTTTTAGACAGCGTGACAAACCGGATTATTGAAATCGATAAGGGATTAATTTATAGTTACCAGACAAATTATTCAGGATACTTGGAATTGAAAACCCAGTGTCAGGAAATGGAACTGGCAAGTGAAAGAAAACGCCAGTCCATACTTCGTGTAGAACTGGAATGGATACGCAGAGGAGCCAGGGCGCGTTCCACCAAGCAGAAAGCACACATTCAGCGTTATGAGGAGTTAAGAGATCGTCAGGCTCCGGTGCAAGATTCACAGGTGGAATTAAGTTCTATCTCTACAAGACTTGGTAAAACTACAGTAGAGCTGGAACATATCTGCAAAGCATATGGGGAGAAAAAACTGATAGATGATTTTTCCTATATCTTTTTGAAAGGGGACAGGGTTGGTTTTGTTGGACCAAACGGTTGCGGAAAATCCACGCTGATGAAAATTATTGCAGGGATGATACCGCCGGACTCCGGACAGGTTATCATTGGACAGACTGTTAAGATGGGATATTATGCACAGGAAATTGCTTCAGAAAAAACCAACGATGATAATGAAGTTGACTTATCCTATATGGACCCGAAGCAAAGAGTGATTGATTATGTAAAAGATGCCGCAGAATATATCCAGACAACAGAGGGAAGTATCTCTGCATCCGCCATGCTGGAACGGTTTTTATTTCCGCCGGAAAAGCAGTATAGTCCGATTGGAAAGTTGTCCGGCGGAGAAAAGAAGAGATTAAACCTGCTTCGTGTACTCGCAACCAGCCCAAATTACCTCCTTTTGGATGAGCCTAGTAACAATCTCGACATAGCCACATTAACTATCTTGGAAGACTACCTGGACCGCTACGAGGGCATTGTTGTTACGGTGTCTCATGACCGGTATTTCCTTGACAGAACCATGAAACGCATTTTTGCTTTTGAGGAAGACGGAAAACTGAAACAATACGAAGGTGGTTATACCGATTATTCTTTGAAGAAATTAGCAGAGAAAGAGGAACAGGAGGCAGAGCAGGCAAAGAAAGCAGGCAATGCATCCAAGACGAATACGCAGCAGGCACAGAAAGGACAGCGTACCCGTGGCTCGCAGAAGTTGAAGTTTACCTATCAGGAACAGAAGGATTATGAAACGATAGAAAGTGATATTGCCGCACTGGAAGAAAAAATAGAAAAGCTTGAAAGTGAAATGGCTGCAGTATCAACAGACTTTGTAAAATTGAATCAGATAATGGCTGATAAAGAAGTAGCAGAGAGTCTACTGGAAGAAAAGATGGATAGGTGGATGTACTTAGAAGAATTAGCCGCAAGAATTGCAGAGCAGTAGAGAGTAGAGAAAGTAACCAACGTAAAAATTGGTTACTTTTTTGTTTATGAAAGAGGGACGATTAAAGAAAGGATGGTGGTCTATGGATATCAAGCAACAGATAAAGAAATTTGATGAAGAAAATAAACCATTCTACATGATGGATCATGAAGATGGTGTTTATAGTTTATGTCTTCCTCTTAGTTTTTTAAGCGAGGAGTACAGGGATTTTGGACAGGAAGCGTTTAATCAGTATACTATCCGGGCAGGAGAGCCGGTAACCGATGGCAGATTTTATACGCATGGAGATGGTCATGAATGGAAGTATGTGTTTGAAAAGGCGTTTGAAGGCGAAGAGAATCTGAAAAAGATTTCGTTCGACTGTGAAGCAGGAGGGTTCTTCTGTTACTCAAGTGATTTTTATGTCCTTGCAGAGTATGGCAGACGGTTCCGTGAAATGTGTATGAACGAACAGGAATTTACGGAACTTGTATGCAGTGCATTGTCTGAGGACAGGCAGTCTGTGGAGGAAGAGATATCAATGGAAGGGATGACACCTTTTTTCTATGCGGTGGCAGAACTTGCCAGAAACAAAGGATTTAAAATGAAAGGTGTGCAGGGCGGAGCATTAACGCTTACCTTAAAAGGTGAGTTTGCAGTCGTGGTGGATGAATCTGGAGCAATCAGTTATCATCCATATGATGAAGTCTTTGATATCATGGATGAGGTGTCAGAACTGAGAAAAAGCATTCCACCGGAAGACACAGGACAGGGGATGCGGATGAATATGTAAGGCGGTACTTATTTTAGAAATGAAATAGGTGCCGCCTTATTTTTGTTTGGAGGTAAAAATGTCAAAATTGTTTTGTTTAAGTCAAGGACTTCGTGTACTGGAAAGGCAGATGCAGCAGCCGCCGGGATACAAACCGAGGGGGTATGGTATCTGCATCATTGAGGAGATGGACTGGAAAAGCCGGGGAAACTATTCTGAAATCGTGGATTGTGTAATCAGCCGGATGCAGTTGGAACATCTGAAAAAGAGAGTGGAGGAAATCTTTACAGAGGCAGATAGGGAATTGATTTTCCGAAATAAGAAACACAGAAATGATTTTTATTCCCTGCTTATGGGTAAGAGGGCGAAGGCATTACAGCATACACCCAATTATGCTGCCGCCGTATTTCTTTTGTCTGCGGATGAGGAACTCTGGGACAGAGTCAGTAAAAATGTGCTGGATACCGGGATTTACTTTGACAGGATAAGGCTCGGTGGTGTGACACTGGAGCAGTACATTCTTTTTCATGCAGCGAAGGATGTTTATAACGGAACCAAACATATCCGATTGTCGGAGCTGACTGACCGGGATTTGATACCCGATGAAATACTAAGGAGCATCGTGAATGCCTTTGTCATCGAGAAGTGTGGAGTGGAAATTGTAAAGCAGGAGGTGTGGAATGCGGATTAAGGTATTAAGCGGAGGAAGAAGAAATATTGAACTTCCATTGTCAGATGCGGAATTAAATTTGCAGATGAGGCGGATTGGTATTGAAGAAATAGTACCCATGTGCAGACTTGTGGAAGTGTCAGAGCAGGAAAATCACCTGCATAGATTTGAAGGTCAGACTGTAAACATGGATGAGGTAAATTTCTTTGCCAAGAGGATGGAAAGCCTGACGGAATATGAAAGAAAAGTTCTGTCAGTGTATGCGGAGGATTATGGTGTGGCTACCATGCAGGATTTAATCAATCTGACATTCAGTATGAAAGGTCTTTCACTGCTTACGGATTTTTCAGATGCCAGACAGGTCGGGGAACGTCTTTACTTGGATGAGTTCCTCGGAATGTCAGAAGAAGAAAAAGCACAGACCAATTTTATTGAGTTTGCGAAAAAGACCTTGAAGGAGAGCCGGCTAGAAGTCTTACCCTATGGTGTCTTTGTAGATCATGGCTTTCAAATGCAGGAAGTGTACAACGGGAAAAACTTTCCGCCTTTTGTTGCATCGGATGAGATTGTGGCAGTTGTAGAGGTGCAGAACAAGAGAGAGGATACGGAATTTTTCTATCTGCCAATGGATATCTGTTCCATGAACAAGGTAAAGGAACGGTTACAGGTGCAGGACTATTGGGAAATGGAAGTAATTGAAATTGAAAACTTACGTCTGCCGGAAATTCTTGTGCCGACAACGGAGGATTTAAGAGAGGTAGAACAGTTGACACTGTTTAACGAAATGTGTCATGCCGTCAAGCGGTTTGATGAAGTAAAAATGAATCAGCTTGCAATGGTGGTGGAATTTACCGGCTTATGTGATTTCCCGGATGTGGCTTATATTGCAACACACCTTGGGGAGTTTGAAATCAATCCGTTGGTACATAACGATGAAGAGTATGGAAAATTTCTTGTAACGGAATCGGGATTGTTTGATGTGGATGAAATCTTACTCCCTCATATCAATTATGCATCCTTTGCCGCTGATAAAAGAGTTGGAACTCTTGTAACAAGCGGATATGTGGAGGGTGGCTTCGTGGGAGCCATCAGACCGATAGAGGAGTATGGTCAGTACAAGGGAGAGTTTGCGGAACCGTTGGAAATTGATTATGACTGCTTTGAAAAGTTTTGTTTATATAGTCCTCTTACAGGAAACCTGATGGTGGAAGGCGTAGACGAAGGCAATCTGTACCGCAGTGACCTTACACCGTATGCAGAGGCGATAGCAGAAGCCATTGCAAAGGAGGAATGTGTAGGAGAAGAAACCAGAGGTCTCATGCATTACTTTGATGAAAGCAGGGAAGTGGCAGCAAAAGTTATGTCGGCACATCCCAAGGTAGCTGAGATAAATGGGGAACTGTATGGTGTTCTGGAATGCAAAATCAGTGAGCCATTGACAGAGGAAGATATTAAGGTACTGAAAGAATACTGGACCGGACAGATGAGTGACGGATGGGGCGAAGGCTTTGAACAGCGTCCGATTAACGTAGAGGATGGAGAAATTTATGTCAGTTTCTGGAACAGTGTAAATTTCTGGAGCGTTATGACGGAAGAGGAACTGATGGGAGGACAGGTACAGGGAATGGATATGTGCTGCTAAAAATATTGTGCTGGATATATTGGATGCTCTGTAGTATTGTGTGTCCTACAAAAAGGAAAGGAGCAGACCTATGGAAGAGAGAGCAGATATTTTTTATCAGTTTTTCCAGGAATTAATTGAGAGTTACCGTCATGACATTTTCCAGAGGGAGGATGCCAAAGAACTGGCAGAAAAAGAAATCGGAGCATGGAACCGGATAAGGGAAAGATTTGGCGGACCGGGTTCGGAAGAGTACAAACTAATCAGTGAACTGACAGGCTGTATTCTGGACATTAGCTGTATTAAACAGGAGCAGTTATATTTGCAGGGTGTCAAGGATGGTATCCGCCTAAAGAAAAAAATCAAGGAGATTGAGGAAGGAGAATCATGTTAAGAAGAGAAGAAGTAGAACGCATAAAGGAACAGTACCCGAAAGGTACACCCATTCGTCTTTACAGCATGGAAGGGGAGCAGACCGTGCCGCCGGAGAGCAGGGGAGTTGTAGACCATGTGGATGACATCGGGCAAATTCATATGAAGTGGGAGAACGGAAGCTGTCTTGCATTAAATGTTGAGGAAGACCGCTTTGACATCATCACACAGCAGGATGAATTATGTGAAAAGAAGGAGCAGGAGTTTATTGACAAGATAAATGAAATCTTGGAAACTACAGATTTTAAACTGTTAAATATGTCCTGCAACAGTGAGAATACATCCTATGCTGCAGAGAAACTCCTTGCCATGCATCAGGCATTTGAGGAAGTGTATGGAGAAGGGTATGTGGATGAAAGTTATGGTATGATTATGATGCCTGCGGTGGTAAGAGGAAGGGAATCCGGCATACAGGCCCTTGCGTTGGTAACACTGGACTTGGAATCATCCGGTGAGCATTGGGGTACTACATTCCTTACACCGGGAGGACCATTGGTGCAGGGACATGCAAAGCTTACGGAGGAGCAGAAGCGTGCCATCAGGGAATACTATATTCCCTACGATTATTGGTACACACCACTCGTTGAACGTGACCACCATGTGAACTTTACGGATATGCCGGAGACAGTTGCAGACATCCGCAGGCTGGTGGATGAATCCTTGGTGACAGGACAGGCACAGCAGATGGAGGGACCGAAATAAAGGAGAGGAGGACATAATTGAATAGCATTATCAGTTGGGTAGGCGGTAAGAAGGCACTCCGTGACCTGATATACCTGAGAATGCCGGGGCACTATGACCGCTACATAGAAGTATTTGGCGGAGGCGGATGGGTTTTATTTGGAAAGCCGCCTGATAAATGTATGGAGGTTTACAATGATTTCAATTCGAATCTTGCAAACCTCTTTTATTGTGTCAAGGAAAGACCGATGGCACTGCTTCGGGAATTGTCTTTCCTGCCGCTTAACTCCAGGGATGAGTTTGTGACACTCAGGAAATTCCTTACGATGGAAGAATTCAAAAGTGAGCATCTGGCAGAGGAACTGGAGATAGCAACTCATTTTCTGAAAGAGCCGGAGGCAGCGGAAATTTGTGACATCCTTATGGAACGAGCAGTAGTCGGGGATGTGAAAAGGGCGGCGGCCTTTTATAAGATTATCCGCTACAGCTATGGAAGTGGCTGTACCTCTTATGGGTGCCAGCCATTTGACATAAGGAAGACCTTTACTATTCTCTGGGAGGCAAACCGGAGGTTAAAAGATACCGTGATTGAAAATAAAGATTTTGAGGCACTCATCCGTCAGTATGACAGACCGAATGCCTTTTTTTATTGCGATCCACCGTATTTTGAAACCGAAGGGCATTATGAAGTGGTGTTCCGTAAAGAAGACCATGTAAGACTTAGGGATACGCTGGCAGGCATCGAGGGAAAATTCATGGTCTCCTACAATGACTGTGAGTACATCAGGGAATTGTATCAGGACTTTCAGATTGAAGCGGTAACACGAATCAACAATCTGGCACAGCGCTATGACAACGGAAGTGAGTTTCCGGAGGTGCTGATTGCCAACTATGACATGGAAGAAAGAAGAAAGAGCCTGCCGATGCAGATGAATCTGTTTGAAATGTTTGATGAGCAGAAGACTTCTGTGTGGCATGGCAGTAGCAGGAAGGAGGACGAAGATGGTTCAGTTAGTGGAGATAACAGGAGTGCTGAATGAAAAAGGCTGTATTGAAATTCCCATTGTATTGCTTGCACAGACAGGCATCTGTATCGGGGAGGAGGTAAATCTGATTTATCTTGCCGTAGGGGAGAAGGATTACCGTAATGAATCAAGGGAATTCATGTTGAAAAGAGCCGGGGAAAATCCATTGGAGGAGCTGCAGGGTGGGGAAACGGAGTTGAAACTGCCGCCACAGTTGCTTGCAGATGCACACATTCCCTTGGATGCAGACTTGGACATTGTCTGCTTGGATAGAAAAATTGTGATTCTGCCTACGGAGGATGTGGAGTCAGAGGATGTACCCAAAGAACTTCTGGATATCTGTGCAGAGCTTGGCATCCCCAGAGAAAAAGTAAACATTGTTTTGCGTATGACCGAGGAGGGAAGCGATGAAAAAGCCGGTGTATAAGCTGTTAGATGAAAAGGGCAGGGTACTGATACCTTTGGAAATGCGACAAAAAGCGGAGATGGAGAAAGGGGATATCTTAAAGATTTCCATAAACTCCGGGAAGATTGTTATATCCAAGGTAGATATTTTAGAGGTAGGAAAGCAGGATGCAGAAGCTGTGGAGGCTTATGTCCATGCAGCCGTAAAGACCATGAGCCATGAAAAGCAGGTGGCACTTGCCGCGAGGATTTTGAAACTTGCACAGCAGGAGGGAGGAGCGGATTGCTAAAAAGTAAATACAAGGCCTTTGAAATTCAGGATGACAAGGTCAGTGAAACAGTGATGGATGGAAATCTGATTGCCATTGCAGATTTTATCAAAAACTGCAAGGAAGGGAGTATTATCACCATCCACACGTTAGATGGGAAACCATTTTTAATTGGAATGTCAAAATTATTCCTGTATTGTGAGGACAATGAGTTTCTGAACAATCAGTTGATACCGTATCTTCGAGGGATGTGAATGGAGAAGCAGTATGAAAAACATATATTTTCGTGATGGAATCCTTATCTACTATGGAAATCCGGCAGGGTATCTGTCAGAGGGGAAAGTAGTGCTGGATTCCATTTTTGATAAAGAAGAAATCATAGCTTTCCTGTCTGAGAAAGAAAAGCTGGCAGTGGAAATAAGGTCAGGAGTCTATGACCGTCTGTCAGAGGGTGGTGGGATGGACATGACAGTGGAAGCAGCCAAAGGAAGGAGGATAAGAATCTATCAGCTTAAACAGGACAGTCCGTTTATGATGCGGTTTATCAGTCTGGCAGAAAGGGAAAAGAGAGGCTTTGAAAAACCGCAGCAGAAGGAGTATGCGCTTGTTTACGAGGGAGAGGTGGATACCTTCAGTCTGGAAGATGTCTGGGAGAAGTTTGGCAGAAGGGTGCCAAGGGACTTTGAAGGACATGCATTATCCATATCTGATGTGGTGGAGCTTTCGGACGAGATGGCAAGCCGCTATTTTTATGTAGAGCCGAAAGGCTTTGCGGAAATTGTATTTAAATCAGAATAGCCGGGAGGCGGAAAGGAAGAACATGGCAGGAAAAGGAACAAAAAACAACCAGCAGAATACGCAGGGCGATGCACGGACTGAACAGGCAGTGCAGACGAAACCTCTTGATTTTGATGTACGAATCCAGTCCATCAAACCAAATGAGTCCATCAAAGGTACCGCAAGTGTAAATATCAATGGTGCCTTTGCCATCAGGGGAGTCAAGATTATTGAGGGCAGTAATGGATTATTTGTATCCATGCCCAGCTACAAGGTAGGGAATGAGTATAAAGATATCTGTTTCCCTATTACACCGGAATGCAGAAAGCAGTTAAATGATGCAGTCCTTGATGCCTATGAACAGGCGCTTACCCAGAGCCAGAACAGTATGGCAAAGCATCATGAAATGCAGCAGGCACCGGAAGGTCAGGCAATGGACATGACCGGTATGTAAGAAACCCAAATAACAAAAATAAAATGAAATTACATGGAGGAAAAATCAATGAGAAAGATGATGAACAAGGTAGTAGGAAACATGAAGGTAACCGTGGCAAAGGCGGCAATGCTGTTAAAGGATAAGAAGGGAGAGAACTATGTGGATACCGCAGTTAAGATTTTGATTGCGGTGGTAATCGGTGCCCTTTTGCTTGCCGGTTTGTATGCCCTCTTCGGTGATGTGGTAATGCCTACCCTTACCAGAAGAATTCAGGAAATGTTCAACTACGCAGGCTAATGCCAGGGAAAGAAGGAGGAAAAGAGTATGCCCAGAAATGCAGCTACGCAGGTAAATACCAATAACACAGAGAACATGGAACAGCAGGTACCATTTGAGGTAACCATCACAGAGCTTAATCCGGAGAGAGGGGTAATTGCCAATGCCGATGTAAAGGTGGCAGGCATCATGACCATCCGTAATGTGAAGATCAAGCAGGATGACTACGGTCTTACCGTGACCATGCCCCGAACCAAGATGCCTCACACAGAGCAGTATAAGGACTCCGTGTATTTTGCTGACAAGTCCATGAAGCAGCAGTTTGACATGGCAGTAGAAACAGCTTATCAGGAGAGTGTTCAGACACAGACAATGGAACAGGATGAGCTGGAAGAGGACATGGAGCAGGAAGAAGACACCGGCATGAGCATGGGAATGCAGTAAGTGGAAGGGATGATAAGGCTTACCCTATTTTTTCTCGTTCTGTCTTTGGCGGCAGTCTCTGATATCCGAAAGCGAATGATTCCGGACTGGATGCCACTACTTATCGCCGGGGTAAGCCTGCTTCCACCGGAGCCTGTTTACCTGACAGGCCTTCTTGTGGCGTTACCACTACTTGTTGCAGGGATAACTGTAGGAGGTATCGGAGGAGGAGATATCAAGCTGACAGGAGCCTGCGGATTGGTGTTTGGGTTTGAACGGACCCTTGCAGGACTTCTTATGGCACTGAGTCTTCTGTTACTGTTTCATGTAGTAAGGCAGTGCATAAGGAAAATAAGAAAACTAAATTGTATAGCAGAGAAGGAACAGGCATATCCGCTTGCTCCTTTCCTGCTTGTCGGGATGGTTATAAGTGTCTTTATGTTTTTGTAAAATGGCATTTCTAAAACCCTACAAAAACTTTTTACTTTCTATTGATAATATTTCGGTATGCCGATATAATAGATAGAGAGGAGGAAGAGGAAATGGTAGAAAGGTTATTAAAGAAACAGAACATGACAAAATACCGACTTGCAGTAGAAGCAGGTATTCCTCACGCTACACTGAACGATATATGCAGTGGAAAAACCAGACTGGAAAAATGCAGTGCAGAAACGGTATATAAATTAGCAAAGGTATTGGGCGTTTCCATGGAGATGCTGACAGTTGCAGCAATACAGAATGCAGAAAGGGAACGTGCCTACGAGTATGGCCTGCCGGAATATCTGCAGCACGATTTAGATGCCTACAAGGAAGGTCTTAAAACTAAGTCCGATTTATTGGATTGCCTGTGGGGAGAACTGTACGGAAGCATTAACATAGCAGAGATTAATGATGGAGCGATTACACGGGAACATGCAGAATTTTTGCGAAACAAGTATCTTTTCGGAGGAAAACATGACAGGAACGATTGATTTTACAAACTGCAAGAAGATTTTAGGAAGAGCATACAATGGTGCTAACGGAAAGAAGATTGCAGTGGAATATAACGGAAGAGAGTATATGCTTAAGTTTCCACCGTCCGGTGCTACGAAGCCGACAGGGCTGTCCTATACGAACAGTTGTATCAGCGAGCATATAGCAAGCAGTATTTTTGACATGGTTGGCATCAAGGCACAGGAAACCCTGCTTGGAACCTATGAAGTAAGCGGGAAAGTGAAGGTGGTATGTGCATGCCGGGACTTTACTGAGAAAGGATATCGGTTGTTTGACTTTTGCTCCATAAAAAATACCATTCTGGATTCCGAATCCGGAGGAAGCGGAACAGAACTGGCAGACATTATGGATACCATAGAAAAACAGCAGTATGTGGAACCGTCCCTTTTGATGCAGCACTTCTTTAATGTCTTTGTGGTAGATGCCCTGCTTGGAAATTTTGATAGGCACAATGGAAACTGGGGCTTTTTGTATGATGATTCCACAAAAGAGGCAAGCATGGCTCCGGTTTATGACTGCGGAAGCTGTCTGTTGCCGCAGGCAGACGAGAGGATTATGGAACAGGCACTGGTAAATGAAGATGTGATGAATGCCAGGGTATACCAATTTCCAACATCAGCAATTAAGTTAGACGGAAGAAAAATCAATTACTATGATTTTCTTATGTCGGCAGAGGAGCCGCAGTGTAATGCCGCAATACAAAGAATGGTTCCGAAAATTAACTTGGAGCAGATAAAAGGGTTTATTGAGGAAGTACCCTTTATTACCGAGTTGCAGAAAACCTTTTATAAGAGGTATATAACTGCAAGGTTCGAACAGATTTTAAAGCCTGCATATGACATGGTAATGTCAGAAAAGCAGGAGTTGTCCGAGCCGAATATGACAATGTAATAGATGAACTTAGAGGACACCGTAAAAAATGTGGTGTCTTTTTTTGTGAAGAATTAGAGGTAATCATGAAAAAAATGTTAGTAGTAGCCGGTGTGCTGGCAGTTATCACTGGAGTAGTGGCTGCAGTATGTAAGAACCGCAAGAAATATACAAAGGTAAGAACAAATTATTAGGAGGACAGTGTGAAAAATCCATATATGCAAGATTTTTCACACGCGAGATTTGTGTCTGCGCGCACTTGACACAAACTCGTTATGCACAAAGGGCGTGCGCAGAAAAGAGGAATAGAATGAAATTATTTAAGAACAGAACCGTGCTGGGGATTTTCTGTATTGCAGTGTCCCTGATTATCTGCTTTGCCATTACACCCCTTGTCAATGCAGGCTTATCCAAAAAGGTTACCATTGTCCGTTTTAATAGGCAGGTAAATGAGGGCGAAGAGATTACAAGAAGTATGTTGGACGAGGTAGAGGTAGGAAATCATAACCTGCCGGAAAACGTGATAAGAAATATTGCAGATGTGGAGGGAAGATATCTGACCACAACTGTGTATGCAGGAGATTACATTCTTACGGATAAGATTTCCAATGAGCCTGCCGCAGAAAATAAGTACCTTTACAGTTTAAATGGGGAAAAGCAGGCCATGTCCATTACCATCAATACCTTTGCGGAAGGATTGTCCGGCAAGTTAAAGAGTGGAGATATCGTATCCGTCATTGCACCGGATTATCTTGGCAGTGGAGAAACCATAATCCCTGTGGAACTCAAATACGTGGAGGTCATCGCAGTGACAGCCAAGTCCGGCTATGATGCCAACACCGGGGAGAAACTGTCAGAGGAGGAAGAGAAAGAACTGCCTTCCACGGTAACCATTCTGGTAAGACCGGAGCAGAGTAAACTCCTTGCCAGATTGGAAGCAGAGGGAGAAATCCATTTATCCCTTGTGTTCCGTGGAGATGCGGATAAAGCTTCGGAGTTTATCAAGGCACAGGATCAGGTGCTGGACGAAATAAAAGCAGCGGAGGAGGCTGCCATGCAGGAAGATGGTGCAACTGAAGAAGACGGTCAGCCTGTTATGAATGCAGACGGTCAGGAAACCACAGAGGAAGAAGAAACAAGTACAGATAGGGAGGAATAGAACGTGAACTTTAAACAGAACTCTCTGTTTACGAGAAATACAGGATTTGATGAGGAACAGCCAGATGTGCAGGGTGGAGTGCTTGCCGTATGGGGGAGTCCATCCTCCGGCAAGACAACGGTTTCCGTAAAGCTGGCAGATTATCTTGCCAGAAAAAAGAAAAATGTGCTGTTAATTTTTGCAGACATGACCACACCGCCCCTGCCCTGCATCTGTGCAGCCGGGGACTTGGAAGGAGAAAAGTCCCTGGGGAGCATTCTTGCTGCCACCCATGTAACGGAAAATCTGATTAAGAAAAACTGTATGTTCTACAGAAAGAATGATTACTTAAGCATGGTGGGGATGTTAAAAGGGGAGAACGTGTTCACTTATCCGCCTTATGACCAGACACAGGCTGTGGAATTGATTGAGCAGGCAAGAGAGGTGGCTCCTTTTGTCATTATTGACTGCGGAAGCACCATTGCTTCAGATGTGTTGTCGGCGGTGGCACTGATGGAAGCGGATACGGTCTTAAGACTTGTAAACTGTGATTTAAAATCCATCAGTTATCTGTCCTCACAGTTGCCACTGCTTCGTGACAACAAATGGGATGCGGATAAGCAGCTTAAGGTGGCATCCAATGTAAAACAGCAGGAGGCAAGCAGCCATATGGAACAGGTGCTTGGCTCCGTTTCCTTTCAGATTCCCCACAGCAGGGAAGTAGAAACACAGTATCTGGAGGGAGATATGCTGGCAGAACTTGGACTGAAGGAGAGCAGGGCATTCAGAAAAGAGATTGAGAAAATCAGCAAGGAGGTGTTCGGTGTATGATGGGAAATAACCAGAATTTATTTTTTTCCCCGGAGGAAAAAGGCAGGGCATTCTCCGATGTGTTAAAGGAAGTGCAGGAGTATATCTCCAGCAAGTATTCCACCCTCATGGTGGAAGGCGGGAACGATGAGGTAAAACAGCAGGTCAAGAGATACATCTCAAAGTACATAGCAGATTATCGAATCACCGTAAAGGGAAAGACAAGGGAAGAACTAATCGATGACCTTTATACGGAAATGACAGAGTTTTCTTTTTTAACCAAGTACATATTCGGAACAGGCATTGAGGAAATCGATATCAACTCATGGAGGGATATTGAGGTGCAGTACAGCGATGGCAGATGTGAGAAGATGGAGGAACACTTTGAGTCCCCGGAGCATGCCATCAATGTGATACGAAGAATGCTCCATGTGTCCGGCATGGTGCTTGATAATGCATCCCCGGCAGTCCTTGGGCATTTGAGTAAAAATATCCGTATTGCGGTGTTAAAGACACCACTTGTGGATGAGGACGTAGGTATTGCAGCTTCCATCCGAATCGTAAATTCCCAGAGTCTCAAAAAGAGTGACTTTGTGGATGGAGGAACCGCTACCGATGAAATGCTAGATTTTCTGGCAGAATGTCTGCGTTATGGAATCAGTATCTGTGTGGCAGGTGCCACCAGCTCCGGCAAAACAACTCTGGCAGGGTGGCTCCTTACTACCATTCCCGATAACAAGCGTATCTTTACCATTGAGAACGGAAGCAGGGAGCTGGCTCTTGTCAGGGAGAAGGATGGAAAGGTAACCAACAGCGTCATCCATACCCTGACCAGATTCAGCGAAAATGAAAAGCAGAACATCGATCAGGATATGCTCCTTGATATGGCCCTGCGTTTCAACCCGGAGATTATCTGTGTGGGAGAGATGAGAAGCTCGGAAGCATATACCGCACAGGAATCTGCAAGAACCGGGCATACAGTGCTTACCACCATTCACAGTAACAGTTGTGAATCCACCTACAGCCGAATGAGAACCCTGTGTAAGAGAAAATACGACATGGATGATGAGGTGCTGATGGATTTGGTAACGGAGGCATTCCCCATCGTGGTATTTACCAAGCAGCTTGAGAACAAGAAAAGAAGGCTCATGGAAATCATGGAGTGTGAAATCACACCCGATGGAAAGAGACATTTTAATTCCCTGTTTCGTTATGAAATTACGGAAAACCGGATGGAAGGAGATAAATTCATCATCAACGGAATCCATAAAAAGGTGTGCGGTATTTCAGGGAGCTTAAAAAAGAGGTTCCTTGAAAACGGAATGCCCAGGGAAGTGTTAAATAAAATTACGGGAGGAGGTGCAAGCGTATGCTGACAATGCAGGTAATGGCCTGTATGGGTATCATCATAGGCTTATTTTTATTGTTGGGCATTAATCTTACGGATTTTACCGGTAATATTTTTAAGAGGCTGTTGGATGGACCAAAAGGCATCCGTGAGGAGATTTTAGAGCAGACACAGAGAAAGAAAAAGTCCTTCCTAAGTAGAGAAGTGGAAGAGATACAGAGTATCCTGAAGGCAACGGACAGGGAAAACACTTTCCCGTTTTTATGCACGGTATCGCTGGTACTGTTTGCCGCAGGTGCCGCAGGAGCAGCCATGCTTGGAAATCTCTTTCTGGTACCCGTAGCAGCGGTAGGGTTTATGTTCCTGCCCTTCTGGTACATTAAGCTGACTGAATCCCACTTTAAAAAGGATGTGTCGGCAGAACTGGAAACAGCACTGTCCATCATTACTACAGCGTATCTTAGAAGTGAGGATATCTTAACTTCGGTGGAAGAGAATCTGGAATACCTAAATCCGCCGGTAAAGAACATCTTTCAGGATTTTGTGTCAAGAATCCGTCTGATTGATCCGGACTTGGAGGCGGCCTTGGATGAACTTAGAACAAGGATAGCAGATGATGTGTTTAAGGAATGGGTGGATGCCTTAAAAGCCTGCCTGTATGACAGGTCGTTAAAGACAACTCTTACACCGATTGTGGCCAAACTGTCCGACATGCGTATTGTGAATGCAGAACTGGAATATATGGTCATGGAGCCGAGGAAAGAGTTTATCACAATGGTAGTGCTGGTGGTGGGTAATATTCCCCTTTTATATTTCTTAAATAAGGATTGGTACCACACACTGATGCACACGGTGGTGGGGCAGATCATGTTAAGCATTGCAGGCATTATTATTTTTGTATCCACAGCCCATGTAATCAGATTGACAAAACCGATAGAGTACAGGTCGTAGAAAGGAGGCAGTATGAATCTGATATTATTTTGTGTGTTTTTGACCTTTTCTGTAGGTCTCTTTCTGCTGCTTGCAGGACTATTACGCCTGCCGACCTTAAAGACCAGCAGGGTAATGATGGATACAGGCAAGGAAGGAAAACAGTTATCCAAGACCTTGGATGCCTTTTATATGGATGGAGCCGTGAAGATTGCCAGATACATCCGTATCAATGATTACAAGAAAAACCGAATGGCAAGTGTGCTTCGTGCATCTGGGCTTGGCATGACACCGGAAGTATATACCGCATACGCATACTTAAAAGCCGGAAGTGTCTTTTTGCTGATTATTCCGGCACTTTATGTGTTTCCGCTGGCAGTTCTATTTGTAATCCTCTTAGGCATTATGATTTATTACAAGGAAATCCAGAAGGCAGATGAAATGCTGAAAGAAAAAAGGGAGCAGATAGAGGAAGAGTTATACCGCTTTGTATCTACTATCACGCAGGAACTGAAAAACAGCAGGGATGTGCTTTCCATGCTGGAACATTATAAGGAGAATGCCGGGGCAGTCTTCCGGAAGGAACTGGATATTGTGTGTGCAGACATGCGATCCAGCAGCTACGAGGCAGCTCTAACCCGCTTTGAAGCAAGACTCAATTCCCCACAGTTATCGGATGTGGTCAGAGGTCTTATTGGTGTATTAAGGGGAGATGACGGAGCCGTGTACTTCCAGATGTTAACCCATGACTTTAAGCAGGCGGAGCTTCAGAGACTGAAAGCGAAGGCAGCCAAGATACCACCCAAGATTAGAGTGTATTCCTTTGCCATGCTGATGTGTTTTCTGGCAACTTACTTCGCTATTATCATCTATGAGATTATCAAGTCAATGGGTACGCTATTTTAGGGAGGTCAGTGTGAAAAGTTATTCTAAGCCTGCAAAGAACGCAGTCTAAGAATAACTATGTTTCACACGGAAGAATGGCACAGCCATTCTTCTGCCTAAGAGAAAGGAATGCTATGAAGAAAATAAGAAAGATACTGCATGATAAAAGGGGAGAGGGGTATATCGATGTGGCAGTGATGGTGCTATGTGTTATGCTGGTGATTGCCCTTGGTGTAAGGTTGTTTCCCATCTTTATCACCAAAATGCAGGTAGACAATTTTGCAGACGAACTGGTAAGAGAGGCAGAAATCAATGGAAGGGTAGGAAGTGAGACTTCGAACAGACAAAGGGTCTTGGAAGAAAGAACCGGACTCCACCCTACTGTGCAGTGGTCAAGTACCGGAAATCTGCAATTAAATGAAGAGGTAACGGTAACCGTTACAGTGCAGAAGGATTTAGGGCTGTTTGGAAACTTTGGCTCGTTCCCGATAACCATCCGTGCGAGAGCCTCCGGAAAGAGTGAGGTGTATTGGAAATGAGGAAGTTAAGGAAAAAGATTGTCACCCTGTTAAAAGACCGGAAAGGAAATATGATGCCGTTAGTGGTGGCAGTGACCATCTGCATGCTGATTATTATCCTTGGAGTTGCAGAATACATGCGCCTTGTGATTACCGCTGCAGGTATTAAGGATGCAATGGAGTCTGCTGTAATATCCACAGTCAATGACAACTATAACGAGGTTTACCACAGTGTAAGGGAAGGATATGCCGCAGGCTATGAGCCTGATGGGGAAACTTTCTCAGCCTCAGTGGACTATGGGGATATTTACAGCAGGATGTGTTTTTTACTCGGTCTGGAAGAGGACGGGGATGGATATGTAAGAGTCAATAACGGAGGAGAAAGGGAGTACCGTTTGAGCAATCTTTCGGTATCCATCCCCAATACTGCTCTTGGTGCAGGAGGCGGCTCCTATTATGCAGATGCCTCTATTCGGCTGGAGGTGCCGGTAAGATTTGCCGGAAAAATCATCACAAATATGACAATTAATCTAAAGGTTCGGGCAGCCTATACAGAAAAATTTTAGTAAGATGTTACAGATATCATGCAACCTATTACATTTTGATAGACTTATGCAAAGTTGTGTGGTAGGTTGTGGGTTGAGAAACAGAAAAATGAAAAATTACATACAGGAGGGATTGCTATGAAAGATAGTACAAAGAAACGACTTATCATCGCAGGACTTGCAGCAGTGTGCGTATTATTGATTTTCGGTATCAGCAGGGTGCTTTATAAGGAGCCGGTGCAGGAGTTACCTGAAGAAAGCAAGACTACGGAAGAGATGGAACTTGTGGTAGATACGGAAAAGACAGAGCCGGTGCAGAAAGAAACGGAAAGCACAGAGGAAACAAAAGAGTTAGTTATCGAAACAGAAACGGAGAATGGCGTGGAGAGCGGAAAGCAGGAAATCCAGCAGACGCCTGAAAAAACGGAAGATGAAAAGCCGGAGGAACCGCCTGCCTTAACAGAGGATGCGGATACCACAAAGCCGGATACACCACCAGAGTATGAGGAGCCGGAAGAGACGAAAACGCCTGCGGATGATACTCCAAAAACCGGAGATACCAAGGATGGAATGGTATATGTGGAAGGATTCGGATGGTTACCTGATGAGGGTGCCGGTTCGGGAACGAATGCGGATGATATGTATGAGAACGGAAATAAGGTAGGTATCATGGATTAAGGATACCAAGAAAGAGGCACAGTGAAAAAACGCTGTGCTTTTTTCATGCAGTGAGCCATCTGTAACAGCAGGTGGTTCATTGCATTGAAGGGAGGCAACATGAAACGATTTAAACTTTGGGTTCTTACTTTTTTGTTAATCGTATCCACACTGGCGCCCATGACGGTGCATGCTGAAGGAGAGGGAAACATCGACAACGGTGGTGGAGGATTAGGAGAAGGTACGGATACAAACTTTTGGAACACAGGAGATGAAGGAGTGCGTGTCACAGTGGTAAGCGCCAGTGATGGAAGTGCAGTGACCGCATCCATTGATTTGACAAATAGAAGTCCAAGTGATATCAAGGTACATTTTGGAAAAGTATGTAAGTCTGATTACAGAGGTGGAGCAGGGCTTTCTGCAAGGGTAGGAGGGTATGATTATTATGTTCCTGCACAGTCCCTGCCTAAGATTATTACCACATCATCAGGCAGTGCCAGTCTTGCCGCTATCAAAAGTTATTTTACGGATGAGCAGGTTATTCGAAGCATAGCAGGATATGTGGGGATGGATTATGACACGTTGATAGGTGGGGACTATAAGTTGTTATTAGAACCTATTGCGTATGTGACGTTTGAAGGAGTACGGACTGCATTCACCGCTACAGAAGCAGCAATGTATAACCAGGTCAGAGGCGGTATGTTAAGGAAAAAGCTGACGTCCCTGACACATAAGAACCTGCCCCTTGCCATGTTCCTTGAAACTGCGGATTTGGGATATCCGGCTTGGGGTGGTGCCAAGAATCAGAAGGTGTCTGATGATGAAATCATAGGCTCGTTAGGACTTGGTATTGTAAGGTTTGATGAGGTGATAACACCGGAAGTGATTGCAGCGGATTATGAGTACCGGGTAGACACAGATGTGGTAACAGCCGTCACCATAAGTGGGGGACAAAGCGATCCCGACCATCCGGTAAGCGTGACTTTCCGCATCCTCGGAAGGAACTATACCGTAAATAATGTGTATTATCCGGAGGACGGACAGCAGGTTGTGTGGGTGAAGTGGCATACGCCATCCACGGAACAGCACATCACCATAAATGTGAGTGTAAGCGGAGGAGGCAGTGCAAGTAAAGGAACCATTACTGCCAATATCGTAGACCTTGATAAGAATCCACCGCCCAATCCGGTAGCCGATGACAGAAATGATTCCTACAATGCAGACAATGCCATTATTCCTGCAAATCCACAAAAGACAAGCGCATCATGGAGTGTATGGAGGCCTTGGTGGAAAGAAAAATGGGTATGGCATAGTGATTGGGAGTGGAAGACTGGCTCTCATTCTGAAGATTGCCCGGAGGACTGTGAAAGCAGTCATGGATATTGGGAAGATGAGGGAGAGTATGTGGATGAAGGCTGGTGGGAGTTTGATTTGGACAGATATTCGGCATCCCTATCGGCAACAATGGATCTTACTACGGATGCAAAATCCCCTACTGCGACAGCTACCACTATCAAGAGTGGATACGGTGTGAACATCAGTGTAAATGCCAGTGCATCCACTAGCCAGTCTGCATCAACCACACCACCGCAGACAGCGGTCAGTTATTTCCCGGAGTTTTATTATAAGACCTATTGGAGATTACTGGAGAAGACAAGTGGCGGATATCATGCTGGGTTTGAATTTCGGAATAACCATTATTCCACCTATAACCGCAGGACACATTTTACCCCCATTTGGATGCCGGATGGTACCTATACGGTCTACACCTATTTATTGGACTGCTGGACACCGGATGGAATGCTGAGTGTGAATCTGACAGACTCCGTGCAGATATCGGGTGATTTGTGGGATGACTGGCATATCGCACCACAAAGGGCAAGGTAATAGTGTGAAAAATCCATATATGGAAGATTTTTCACACGCGAATTTGTGCCGATGGCCCAAAGTTCGCAGGTTATAGAAAGGACATAGATATTGAGTGGCATATGAAAGAATTGACAGACCAAAAGGTCTGCTTTATCACTACACAAAAAGGGAGAACATAGAGCTAATCTTACAGGACGGTAGGATAAGGAAATTTCGAGATACGGAATGCTGGTTCTGCGCTTCCTTGGAGGATACCTTAAGGCTGATGGAATTAACGGTCATGGAGGAAGGAAAACTGTACTATGATACAAACGGATTGCCGAGGAGATATCCAAAGTTTATGCCAGAGGAATATGTGGTGCTGGAGCTGTCCCCAAGATATCAGAATGGAAATTGGGTGATATGGAATCAGGAATTCCCTGCTGGGGTGCCGGAGGAGATACTGAGGCTTGGGGAGGAATTCAGTCACTTAAAGGTAGGCTTCAGGGGAGATTTAAGGTTCTATGAGAACCCCAATATATATGAGGTGGCGGAACTGCTACAGGAGCAGACACAAACACCTCAGATAACAATGTAACTAAAAACAAGTGGAAAAGGACTGCTTACGGGCAGTCTTTTTCTGTACCGAAAGGAGAAAGGAAGAGAAATGAAGAAAAAGAAATGGTTAGTGATGGTAATGCTGGTTCTTGTGCTTTCCTGCATGTTTGGAACCACTGTATGTGCAGCCGGTACCGGGGATGTGGCCGGAGCCATTGAGGGAACATGGAAAGATGCGTCCGGACAGATTAAGACGGTGGTAAACAAGGTTGTATTCCCTGCAATTGATTTGATCCTTGCAGTATTCTTTTTTGCAAAGTTAGGAACAGCATATTTTGATTACCGAAAGCACGGACAGTTTGAATGGGCAGCTCCGGCAATTCTGTTTGCCTGTCTGGTCTTTACCCTGACCGCACCTGCCTATATCTGGAAGATTCTTGGTATGTAAATATTTTATTTGACATGGTTATTCCTTGCGGTAAAATATAGAAAAGGAAGGTGATAAGTATGGGTGCTAGTTGGGAAGTTGATGAAGAAAGATTGATTTCTTCAGAAAAATGCGCTTGTGGTCAAGGGGTTAAAGAATATTATGAAATAAAGGAATCGCATACAAAGGTTTTAAGAGAAAGGACAAGAAATGAAACCATAATTAAGTGTTCAAATCCAGATTGTCCTTCGAAAAGACCACCTACACAAGCGGAGAGAATGGAAAACGAAAGAAAACTGAAGGAATGGATTGATAGTTTGCAACTATAATTTCGCTAAAAGATGTGCTGAGAGATTGGCATGTCTTTTTTATTTCTTAAATTTTTTACAGCAAGGGGAAATAGAGTTTTGGAGGTGTATATGATTTTTTTTGAATCGGAACTAAAAAAGATTATGGGAAACAGTGACATTCTGAAAGAACAGAAGTATGTAGGGCGTATGTGCTATGGAACCCTTGGAGGGGATTTGAGAGCCAGAATAGAGTTTGTAACTCTTGGAGTAAGTGACCATTATGCAGGCTTAAAAGCATCCATTATCAACAGAAGAGAAGGAGTGGTAGACAGCGTCCTGCTTCGGTTTACAGATATCTGGGGTAAACCCAAGGTAAGCAATCCCAATTTTAAGGATGGAGTAAATCCTCATATCTGGACGGATAATGGAAAAAGTGAGTGGTATGTGTTCCATCCGGGAGCGGCAGACTACCAGAAGGTTGCAGACACTGTGGAAAACTATCTGTCCATATTTCAGGATATGTCAATGACACAGGAGAGTCAGAATTGCACCATGCAGATGGGTACATAGGGAGCAGTAAACAGGAAGGAGGCAAGCTATGTTTATATTTGATTTTGTGGCCGAGACTATCCTGGACCAGATACTTGACTGGATATATGGGAAAATCATAGGTTTTTTAAATGATTTCTTTGTGATGATGAACAACATGGGAGTGGAACTGTTTGCATTACCTTGGGTAGAAGCAGTTACCACTTTTTTTAGTTACTTTGGATGGGCACTGTTTGGTGTCGGACTTGTGGTAGGAGCCTTTGAGTGTGCCATTGAGTATCAGGGAGGCAGAGGAAGCATAAAAGACACTGCCATGAATTATATCAAAGGTTTTATGGCGGTAAGTCTGTTCACGGTAGTGCCGGTCAACCTGTACTCGCTGTGTGTATCCCTGCAAGGAATGTTCGGTTCGGCGATTACGGGCATTACCAATGCAGAAAGCATTGGACTGACAGCACAGCAGGTGTTAATGTCTGCATCTTTTCCGGGAATCGGAAATCCTATATTGATGATTTTTTGTGCAGTCATGATGGGGTATGCAGTAATCAAAGTGTTCTTTGCCAACTTAAAAAGAGGCGGAATCCTCTTGATCCAGATAGCGGTTGGAAGCCTTTATATGTTCTCTGTTCCCAGAGGATACATAGACGGATTTATCCAGTGGTGCAAGCAGGTTATTGGTATCTGTATCACTGCGTTTTTGCAGTCCACTATCCTCACCGCAGGACTTATGGTATTTAAAGACCATTCATTGTTAGGATTAGGACTCATGTTATCCAGCACAGAAGTGCCTCGTATTGCAGGACAGTTCGGATTGGATACCAGCACCAAGACCAATATCATGAGCAGTGTGTATGCAGCCCAGACCGCCATCAATATGACCAGAACGGTCGTGAAGGCAGTGGCAGCATAAGGTGGTGCTATGACAGAGTTGAAATTAGGAAGTCTGTTTGATGGGATAGGCGGATTTCCGCTGGCAGCTACCATGAATGATATCCGTCCCGTGTGGGCAAGCGAGATAAAACCCTTTCCGATGGCGGTGACAGCATACCGCTTTCCGCAGATGAAGCATATGGGGGATATTACGAAACTGCATGGGGCAAATCTGCCGGTGGTAGATGTGATAGCAGGAGGCTCCCCCTGTCAGGATTTATCCGTGGCGGGCAAGAGAGAGGGGCTTGCAGGGGAGAGGTCCGGCTTATTCATGGAACAGGTGCGGATTGTAAAAGAAATGAGAAAACAGGACAGAAGGAGGATGAGAAACCATAGAAGACGGACAGATGAGTTTATTCGACCTCGGTATATGCTTTGGGAAAATGTGCCGGGAGCCTTCTCCAGTGGAGAAACACACGGAGCCGACTTCCACACAGTCCTCGAAGAGGTCTGCCGCATCAAAGAGGCAGACATATCTATACCTGGATCGCCGGGAGGGGCATGGACTCCTGCCGGGCTTATTATGGGAGAAGGATTCTCTGTTGCTTGGAGAGTATTGGATGCTCAATTTTGGGGTGTGCCCCAGAGAAGAAATCGCATCTTCCTTGTCGCAGATTTTGGAGGACACAGTGCCGGTGAAATACTATTTGAGTCCGACAGCGTGTGGAGGAATTATCAGAAGAAGCGAGAAGAGAGGAAAGGTGTTGCCTGCTATTTTAAAACAGGCACTGCTGATGCAGGCAGGGCAAGTCCCAGAAAAGACTATGTAATCTGCCTGTTAGATCAGGGCGGAGAGCGGATGGATGTGCATGAAAACAAAAGCGGAACCCTGCTTGCACATGGACGTTCCAATCCGCCTCTTGCCGTAAACAAAGAGCCATTCTGCATTGCCGGGAACATTGTAAACCGGAAGGAGAAGAATGGCGGAAACGGATGTGGGTACCAGCAAGGCATCAGTTATACCCTGACCACAGAAGACAGGCATTGTGTGTACAATCCGGATAATATGCCAAAGCCTTATCAAGAGGTCAGCGGAAGTCTGTGTGCCGGGGATGAGAAGATGGTCAGCAATCAATATGTGGACCAGAGCAAGTGCATTGTGGATACCAGCAGCTTGGTACGCAGACTAATACCATTAGAGTGCGAAAGGCTGATGGGATTTCCCGATTACTGGACAGACATACCGGGAGCAAGTGACAGTGCAAGATACAGAGCATTGGGAAACAGTGTGGCGGTGCCATGTGTGGATTTTATTCTATGCGGCATCGCCTATTTTTTGTGCGAGCAATGAGCCGGGCGAACATGCTTGCATGTTCATTCGGCGAATGCCGCGACAATCCTGAGAAGACTTTCTCAGGATATATTAAAAATGGGAGAGGAGGAAGAGGATGTATATCTATCCCGATAACTTGAAAGCAAAGGCAACCATGTGGATGTGGAAACTAAAAGACCTTGCCATTATAGGTATTATTGTTCTGTTCTCTGTGTTTGCGTTTGCATACGCAGGGCTGTGGTTTCCGCTGGTGATTGCCGGAGCCTATGCGTTTTTAACCATACAGGTGGAGGATACCAGCATTAGGGATTTTATCCGCTATGCCTGTGCGTACTTTTTAATGGACCAGCAGCATTATGAATGGAGGTATACACCGGATGAGTAAGAAGAATATGGAGTCCACCAGAGAACTGATGGGAACCAAGGAAGTGACGGATTACAGCGTCAGAACATACAGAAATGATGAGCTGGTTTATTTCTTAATCCAGCCGAGCAACATCTCCGTACTTTCAGAAGAGAGTCTGTCTGCCAGAATTTATGGGCTGATGACGGTGCTTAAGGGCATTACAGAGATTGAGATGATGTGCTTAAATTCCAGAGAGAATTTTGAGGACAACAAGAGATATCTGAAGAAGCGTATGGAGGAGGAAACCAACCCTGTGGTGCGAAAGCTTCTGGAAAAGGATGCAAATTACTTAGACCGCATGCAGGTGCAGATGGCTACTGCAAGAGAGTTTCTGTTAATTATCCGTCTCTGTAATCAGAAGGAAAATGAGATTTTCTCCTACTTAAACCGTATTGAGAAAATGCTTGTGGAGCAGGGGTTCAAATCCAAGAGAGCCGAGGAAGAGGATATCAGAAGAATCCTTGCAGTGTACTTTGAGCAGAATGTAACAACCGAAAAGTTCGAAGAATTTGACGGAGAAAGGTGGATTATTTTAAATGAATAAGAACAGAAAGAAAAACACGGTAACGGAATCGGCTGCCGAGGCAAAGCTGAAAGGTTTTTTAGATATGATTGCCCCATCCGTTATCCAGTTTAATACGGACCACTATATCTGTGGAAACACATACCGTAGTGTCTGGGCGCTAAGAGAATATCCTACTGCAACGGATGAACAGGCGATTTTAAGACACCTTGGAGAAAAGGATGGCGTTACCTTAAGGATTTATACCAGACAGGTCACACCGGCAGAGGAGAAAAAGATTATCAGCAATGCTGCCAATAAGAACCGTATGAAACAGGGGAATACGGAAAACTTGCAGGAAACGGTTACTGCAGCAAGTAACTTACAGGATGTGACAACCATTATTGCCACCATGCACAGGAACAGGGAGCCGCTGCTCCATACGGCTGTGTTTATCGAATTGTCTGCCCCGGACATGGACAAATTAAAGCTGTTGCAGACAGAGGTGTTGACAGAATTAATCCGCTCCAAGTTGAATGTGGACAAGCTCCTGCTTCGCCAGAAGCAGGGATTTATGTGTGTCCATCCGGTAGGCAGAAATGAGTTCCGTGAGCAGTTTGAACGTGCGCTCCCTGCATCCAGCGTGGCCAATCTGTTCCCCTTCAACTATTCCGGCAAAACGGATAAGAATGGATTCTATATCGGCAGGGATAAGTTTGGAAGTAATGTGATTGTGGACTTTAATCAGAGAGCCGATGATAAGACCAATGCCAATATCCTGATTCTCGGAAACTCCGGACAGGGTAAATCCTATCTGTTAAAGCTGATATTAACCATCTTAAGGGAGTCCGGCATGAAGGTTATCTGCCTTGATCCGGAGCATGAATACATTGACCTGACAAACAATCTGGGTGGATGCTTTGTGGATCTTATGAGTGGCGAGTTTATTATTAATGTGCTGGATCCTAAGACTTGGGATGAGAACGGAAGCCCTGAAGATACGGAGGCACCAATCGCCTTCCGCTGTTCTTCCAAACTTAGCCAGCACATCTCTTTCTTAAAGGATTTCTTCCGTACCTATAAGAATTTCACGGACAGCCAGATTGATACCATTGAAATCATGTTAGGAAAGCTGTATGAGAAGTGGAACATCCGGGATGATACGGACTTTAGTAAACTGAAACCTACCGATTACCCTATCCTTTCCGACCTTTATGATTTGATGGAGGAGGAATATAAGCACTACGATGCCAAAAAGAAACAACTTTATACCGCAGAGCTTTTGCAGGAAATCTGTTTAGGACTTCACTCCATGTGTAAAGGAGCGGAGTCCAAATTTTTTAACGGACATACCAATATCACGAACAGCAGTTTTTTAACTTTCGGTGTAAAAGGCTTGTTACAGGCCAGCAGAAATGTGAAGGATGCAATGTTGTTTAACATTCTTTCCTACATGTCCAATGAACTGTTAACAAACGGTCATACTGCCGCCAGCATCGATGAGTTCTATCTGTTCTTAACCAACCTGACTGCGGTGGAATACATCCGTAACTTTATGAAACGCGTGCGTAAGAAGGACAGTGCGGTCATCCTTGCCAGCCAGAATCTGGAGGACTTCAACATTGACGGTATCCGTGAATATACAAAACCGCTGTTCTCCATCCCGACATATGCCTTTTTATTCAATGCCGGTAACATCGATGCCAAGTTTTATATCGATACCTTGCAGCTTGAGAAGAGTGAGTATAATCTCATCCGCTATCCCCAGCGAGGTGTGTGCCTTTATAAGTGTGGCAATGAACGATACAACCTGATGGTACACGCACCGGAGTATAAGGAGAAGCTGTTCGGTAGTGCAGGCGGAAGATAACTGGAGGTTAGCCTATGGATATGCGGGAGCAGAAATTCGGGATTGAAATCGAACTGACCGGTCTGACCAGACAGAAAGCAGCGGAGGTTATCTCCAAATACTTGGGTAACAGCTACCAATATGATGGTGGTTATTATGAGGAATACAGTGTCTATGACAATCAGGGGAGGAAGTGGAAGGTCATGTATGATTCCAGTATTGTGGCAAAGAAAAAGGACGGAACCCATGCCTGGGATGAGTACAAGGTAGAGTTTGTATCCCCTATCTGTGAATATGCAGACATCCCAACCATTCAGGAGATTGTAAGGCAGCTTCGTCATGCAGGAGCCATTGCAGGGGAAAAGTGTGGCATTCATGTTCATGTGAATGCCGCACCCCATAATGCGAAGACACTCAGGAATATTACCAACATCATGTATAGCAAAGAGGATTTAATCTACAAGGCATTGCAGGTGGATGTAAACCGTGAACACCGTTACTGCAAGAAAGTGGAAGAGGATTTTTTGCAGAGTCTGAACCGGAAAAAGCCAAAAACATTGGCGGAGGTCAGCAACATCTGGTACAAGGGAAATGATGGCCGCCACAGGCATTATCATGACAGCAGATACCACTGCCTGAACCTGCACAGTGTGTTCCAGAAGGGAACCATTGAGTTTCGTCTGTTTAATTCCACTACCCATGCAGGGAAAGTAAAAACCTACATACAGTTTTGCCTTGCCATTTCCGGGCAGGCATTAAACCAGACCTGCGCTGCCACCAGAAAGACCACCAGCACCAATGAGAAGTATACCTTCCGCACATGGCTCTTACGGCTTGGCATGATTGGGGATGAGTTTAAGACAGCCAGAAAGTTCCTGCTTGAAAATCTTGAGGGCGGTATTGCATGGAAGGACCCGGCACAGGCAGAGAAACAAAAGGAGAGGCTGAAGGCGAAAAAGGAAAAGGAGGAATCCTTAAGGGCATCGGAGGAGGCGGTGCAGGAAGAACCAATAGAAGAGGCAGAGGAGTGTCAGGAGCACGGCATGAATCTGTCATTATAGGACAAGGAGGTAAGGAAAAGTGGAAAGAAGAAAGAAGTACATTGCCTATGGTTCCAATTTAAATCTCGGACAGATGGCAAGAAGATGTCCCACAGCAAAGGTAATCGGCAAAGGGGAAATCAAGGATCATGAGCTGTTGTTTCGCGGACACAGTATGTCTGCGGTAGCCACAGTGGAGCCGAAAGCAGGCTCCAGCGTACCGGTGTTAATCTGGGAGATTGGACCGGAGGATGAAAGGAATCTGGATATGTATGAAGGATATCCCAGACTTTATGGCAAGGTGGACTTGGAGGTACAGACGGAAGAAGGATGTGAAACCATTATGGCTTATACAATGAACGAAGGACATGAGATTGGAAAGCCATCCTCATATTATCTGGACACCATCACAGCAGGATATCTGGACGCAGGTTTTGATGTAAACCGACTGCTTGAAAGCGTGACTCACTGTAAGGAAGTGATGGAGAAACGACTTGAGAATGAAAGAATGGAGGAACCGATATGGAACCAACAACTGCTGCAATGATAGCCAAGGCCGCTATTGCGGTTGGTACCAATAAAAAGGTCTGGACAGGGATAGCATCTGTGATTGTGGGGATATGCATTCCCTTTATTCTTGCCATAGTGTGTATCCTAAACCTTGCATCCGCAGCGGCAGACCATAACAGGGCGGCAGTGCGTCTGGCATTTCATGGAGGAATTGCTCCTTTAAGCATGCCTGCCGATTATAAAGGATATATCTACAAGATGCAGCAAAGCTTCGGATATCTGGATGCCGCTATGGACGAGATAGATGCAGTAGCGGAGGGGGATGTTCAGGACAGGTATCTGGTCGAGGCGGTGTTTCACTCTCTGTATTTCGGCGAGGACTGGCTCTGGCTTACGGAATCGGACTACCAGAGATTTGCAGAATCCTTTGTGAATTTTGAAGAGCGTACCCGGACGGTTACCAATGAGGACGGTACCCAGACTATGGAAACCTATCAGGCATCCATAGCCATTACAGACAAGGTGGAACTGTTTGAGAGGATAAAAGACCACTACGGAGTGTCAGCAACCTATGAACAGCAGTCCAATGCAATGAATGTGTGGCATATCGCAAAATACAACACCACAGCACCGCAGGAGGGAGATGGCTTTGATGGATGGTCCGGCTGGAACGGAGACGGTGACATTACCTATTATGACCTGCCTGTAAGTGAGGTAGGAGAAAAGGTGGTGGAACTTGCCATGTCTCGGCTGGGGCATCCTTACTCACAGACCTACAGAGGAAAAGACAATTATGTGGATTGCAGTTACATGACACTGTGGTGTTACAGGCAGGTGGGGATTATTCTGCCGGGGACTGCTGCAGAGCAGGGAAGATATCTGGTGGAGCATAACCTGACCATTGCAAAAGAGGATTTACAGCCGGGGGACCTTGTATTCTGGAGTTATAAACCCAATGGGCGGTTCATGAACATTACCCATGTGGGCATCTATGCCGGGGATGGAAAGGTAGTGGATGCATCTTATTCCAAGGGAAAAGTAGTATATCGAAATTTGTTTGACGAAGACAAGCAGGTGCTTTATGGCAGACCACAGTAGTTTTTTGATGCCACAGGCATCTGTTTTGCGCTTCAAAAGGAGGAAGTGTGAGAGCAGTATTTTTTAGAAAAGAGCCGGAGATAGAGGCAAATGAATTCTGTGTGGAAAAGGTCATTGTGCTTCCGGCTAATGAGTATGAATCCTTTACCAAGCATCTGATGCATGACTATGACTTTATCAGGGAAAATGTGGATTTGATGTGTGAAAAGGATGGTGTGTGGCACTGTCTTTTAATAACCGGAGAGGGCATGGAAGATGGTGTGCTGGTGGAGAGCGAAGGCTCATCCTATGCCAGATACGCTGCATTTGTACCATCGGTAAAGGAAATCATGGAGCAGTATCAGGAAGTGCAGGAAACACAGACTGCCGGAATGAATATGACAATGTAGGAGGAGCAAGAAATGGCAGAGAAAGAAATCAAGATTGGATTTTCCGAGGCAAAGATGGAGGCCTTGGAGTTTTTCTTAAGGGAGAATGATAGTACCGTAGAAAAAGCATTAAAAGAACACTTGGACAAAATCTATGAGAAAAATGTTCCCCAGCAGGTGCGAAAATTTGTGGAAAGCAAGCTGGCACCGGAGCAGGAAACTGTGCAGGAAGAAGGGACAGAGACTCAGAGACAGACAAGAGGACAGGGCAGACGCACCAGCAGACAGAATGCTGCAAGGGAAACTGTTCCGGAGCAGACGGATTCCGGCGTTCGGACAGCGGATGAGGGAGAAGTACAGGAAACCGGTCAGGAACAGGAAAGCGGTATGGTTATGGGTATGTAAATAACAGGAGGGTAAACGATTATGAACTATGAAAGTTTTAAACAATATGTGGCAGACCATATAAGAGATTTTCTGCCACAGGATTACAACGTACATGAAATCAATATCATGGAGCAGAGAAAGAACAACAATGTAATTTGGGATGCACTTTCCATTAAAGGAGACAGGAACATTGTTCCTGCAATTTATCTTGAGCCATACTATCAGGCCCATACAGAAGGTGTTAGCATGGATACTATTTTACAGAAAATAGCAGATGTGTATATGGAAAGTATGGAACAGGTGGGTAACTTTTCGGCTGCTGAATTTCAGTATGAGAAGATAAAGAATGGGATTTTTGTTGTAGTACAGAATGTGGAAATGAACCGTGAGTTATTGGAAAATGTTCCCCATGAAATCAGAGATGACTTGGCACTTCTTTACAGGGTTAATGTAGAACTTTCCAATGGAGAAAAGGGAAGTGTTTTAATACATAATGCCCATTTGGAGTCATGGGGAATCGATGAAAATACATTAAAGGAAGTGGCTTGGAACAATATGCACGACCACTATCCACCTGAGTTTTCTACCATGAGTAATGTGTTACGTTCTGTTGGCTATGATGAAATGTCGGAGGCAACGGAACTTTTGGAAATGTATGTTCTGAGCAATAAGGATAAACAATATGGTGCAGCTTATATGTTTGATACGGAAGTCATGAGTAGGATAGCAGAAGGGGTTGGTGGAGATATTGTGGTTATTCCATCATCTATCCACGAAAGTATTTTGTTAAAAAAACAGAAAGATACAGACTTTGATATGCTGCGTGAAATGGTAAAAGAGGTGAATCGTACCCAACTGCATCCGACTGAGATTTTATCAGATGAAGTATATCAGTACAGCCGTGATACGCAAGTCTTATCCCGTGTAGTTGCGGTATCTCAAGAGGAAATTCCTATGCCGGATAGGGTTAGCGTGGAAGAAATGCATTCATATGGGTATCAGTGGGATGGCATGCTTCCGCTTACCAAGGAGAGGGCATTAGAACTACTGGATACCGAGATGGAACTCCATAAATTGTATAAAGACGGAACTGAAGCTGTGCTGGATAGTAGGGAAGAAATCCTTGCTCATGAAGGATTGTTTGGTGTGGAAAAAGATGTGTGGCTTAATTATTTGGAAAGCCAGAGTCAATCTGTGGTACAGGATATGACACAGCAGATGTAGATACAACAAAGCGTTTTATTAACTGTGTTTCCAAGAGGAAAATACAACAAAGTTTTAAAAATGGAGGTAGAAGAACATGAAACAGGCAGTAGTAACAATCAAGTATGAAGAAGAGAAACTCAATGCCATCAAGCAGTATATGGGCAAGAAGGATGCCGACTTCGAGTCCGAGATGACAGAGGTGCTTGGAAAGATGTATGAGAAATATGTTCCCCAGGCCGTAAGGGAATACATAGACAGCAGGGGTGATGTGCCTGCAGCTATTAAGAAAAGCAACAAAAATACTGCAAAAAACGCTGGCATGACTACCGGGGTATCTTCTCAGAATGAGTAAGCGCAGATAGTGAAGTAGGGGAAATTACCCCCTGTGAGCGTTCGTGAGCCGATTTGTGCCTTCGTTTGGCAAAAGTAGATAAAGTGAACGACATGCACCCATTCTGCCCTGTTTGAGCCAATTTGAGGAAATGTAATCGGAATAGCCGGAAATGGCAGAGTAAAGAAACGAAATCCGGGGTAAATGAGGGCTGTAAAACTAGGGTCGAAAATAGTGCAGGTTAAAGGGGTTATGCCGCTGATACGCGGCCTAACCCGTGAAACACCCACCGGCAGAGCCGTTGGGGGATTTGTGGTATGGCATAACTTTTTTGAAGATTTGGAAGAAGTTATGCCTGTTTTTATTGTTTTTAAGGATTGAAAGGCATTGAGGGAACTTAAGTTTATGCCTTTCGCAATAATGCTTGTAGGCAGAAGAAAAATGGAAAGGAAATGAGTAGTCCCGTGGGGTAAGGTGCGCACCACTACCGGTATGGGACTATGAAAGTTTTAGAATTATTTGCAGGAACACGGAGTATCGGGAAAGCTTTTGAAAGCAGAGGGCATGAAGTATTCAGTGTGGAGTGGTCCAAGGACTTTGATAACATTGATTTGTATGAGGATATCAGTAAGGTAACCGCAGAAGATATCATAAGGCTTTTTGGAAAGCCGGATGTCATCTGGGCAAGTCCGGATTGCTCCACATTCAGTATTGCAGCAATCAGTCATCATAGAAGAAAAAATCTGGATACCGGAAGTCTGGAGCCGGTCAGTACCTATGCAAAATTTTGTGATATGGTAGACCAGCATGTACTGAAACTCATTGAAGAATTACAGCCAAGGTATTATTTTATTGAAAATCCCAGAGGCGGTATGCGGAAGATGGAATGGATGAAAGGTCTGCCAAGATACACCGTGACATATTGTCAGTACGGTGACAACCGGATGAAGCCGACTGACATCTGGACGAATCATCCCGATCCGAAATTCTTGCCGATGTGCCATAACGGAGATTCCTGTCATGTGGCAGCTCCAAGAGGAAGCAAGACCGGGACACAGGGATTAAAAGGTGCCAGAGAAAGAAGTGTGATACCGCAGAAATTGTGTGATCACATCGTAGATATCTGCGAGGAGTAGTAGAGAAGGAGGATGAGAGTGGCAAGCGAAGGAAAAGTAAGGAAGGGATTTTATATTGAGGAAGACTTGCTGGAGCAGATAGATGGATTACTGGAGCAGACAGATGTGAAATCAAGAAATGAATTTTTAAATCAGGCATTGAAATTTTATATCGGCTATCTGACATCAGAGAAAATCGAAAACTATATGCTTTCCACTATCTCCTCAGTGATGCATTCCACAGTGAAGGATAGCGAGAACCGAATGGCTCGTGCAATGTATAAGCTGGCGGTGGAAACCTCAAAGCTGTCCCATGTGATTGCATATAGTCATGGAGTGGATGAAGAGGCACTGAAAAAGCTACAGGCGAAATGCACAGATGAGGTAAAACGGATTAATGGAGCAGTTATATTTGAAGAGGCTTATGAGTATCAGAAAGGATAAATTTGGCGTAATTTGTTGGGGAAGGGAAGGGGGTGTGATAAAATATAAATATACTTATTATTAGAATGAAATGGAGATAGCAAGTGTATTACTAAAGGAAAAACGGGGTGATTAATGTGGAGAAGGAACAATTTTTATTAGGATTGAAGAATCAGGCGATGTGTACTACTTATGCAGTCAAGTTTAAGAATACATATACAAAGTATATAGAAAACGAAGCCAAGAGCAGACAAGATTTTATTTATGAGTGCGGAATAAGCGAAGATGAGTTTTTGGCAAGGTATGGGGAAGATTGGGAAGTACGTTGGTTTTATCTAGGTGAAGATATAATTTATTTTTATAATGAAATGGGATGGAATTTCAATAAACTAGCAGCAAGCAAGAAGTTATTGTATTCAGGTGAGCATGAAGTCTGGTATAAAAACTATGTAATTCAAGATATATGGGAGCACTTGCTAAGAGAGCAAGATTGTGAATATTTATGTTGGGGTGTTTTCAATTTTATTTCTGTTCTACAAGAAACTGAAGAACAGAATAAATTAAAAAGTGAATTGCAGAAACTTATGAATGAGTTGTATCAATATACTATTGATGAATCGGAGATGAATGAGGGGGCGCTGTCCAAATATATAAAAGAAAATAAAGGAATAGAATGTACTTTTGGTCATATTGAAATCGACATTAAAAATAATCGATTAGGGCAAGGTGGTAATGGTATTGTTTTTTCTGGGGTGCTAGTAGAATCAGAAGTAGCGGTTAAGTTTCTGGTGAACTATACAAAGAAGAAGTTGGATAGATTTAAGGCAGAATATATAAATGTAAATATGGTAAGAGAAAAAATGTGTAATACAGTTAATTATTTACACTATGAAACGCTAAAAGTTGGGAGCGCAGAAGTACCCTTCATAGTTATGAAAAAATATAATGCGTCTTTGAAAAAACAACGAGATGATATGGACCATGATGTTAGATGGGAGGATTTGTTAAAGTTATTCAAGAGCTTGTGTAAAGCCATAAAGTCATTAGAGGAAAATTCTATAATTCATAGAGATTTAAAACCAGAAAATATTTTAGTGGATGAAAATGGTAATTATATTCTCACTGATTTTGGGATAGCACATTTTGAATCAGAAAGATATCCGATTAAAGGTCTTACAAAGAAAAATGATAGAATGGCAAATTGGGAATTTTCTGCACCAGAGCAAGTGGCAGGAGGAAAAATTACTTTTGCAACAGACATTTATGCATTAGGACAAATATTATACTGGTTTTGCTTTGGCACAATAAATAGAGGAACAGGAGGGAAACATTTACAGGAAATATTCGATGAAGAAAAAGCAACAGTATTAGACAAAATAATTTATAAATCAATATCTAATGAAGCTGGGGATAGATATCAAAGCATAGCAGAAATAGAAGAAGAGTTTGATTGTGTTCAAAAGAAAAATGTGTCTGTGTATGCTGATATGCATTTATTTAGTAAAGCAATTAGAAGTATTTTTCCTGAAGCATATAAGGTTCCTTTTGTTACAGATAATAAAGCGTACATAAGGGATCTGATTAGTAGAATTAATGAAACAAAATTTAACCGAGAACTTTGGTACACTACAGGATTAGCAAATGAAGAATTTAGAGAAATAAGATGTTTGGAAAATGGCAATTACCTTTTATGTAATAGAGAGATTATGATCGATGAGATATGGGCATTGATTAATGATTCTTGTTATAATGATATACTTATTTTAAAAGTAAGTAATCCAGCTTATTATGTAGTAGATGGGAGTGAATGTAGTGCTATAGCCATCATTAACGATGAAATTATAGAGCCTCTTGAAAAAATTGCATCTGGTTATTATAGATTTTCGGATGGACATGTTGAATCAGTAAGTGATTTAACCGTGGAGGAGAGATATACATATAAGGCAATGGACGATGATAAGTATATTGTTATAGGCGTGCAGGATCATTGCTCTATTATTCAAGAAAATGATGATGTTATTCGCAAGATACAAGAATTTGATGATCTGAATCAGGAAAGAATGCGTAGTTTGCAAAAGCAAATTTCTAAGCACAAGACTTATGAAGTACAGCTTGGAATATAAGGAGAAAAGAAAAATGGATAAGAACAAGTATGTAGAAAAAGTTTTGAATCAAAGTATTCCGCCGCTAATTCCATACAAGTTAGTTGATGAATATGGAGATTTTATCAATGACGAAATGCGAAATGTTGTGAGAGCAAATTGTTTGCGAAGATATTTAGAAGGAGCCATAGATTTATTAATTAAGGATAAGGTATTGGCAGCAGGTTTACCGGAAGAAAAATGGAATAATTATAATCTAAACAATAGAATTCAAGCAATTGGAAAGTATTACAGTAAAAGAATTGAGGAAGAATTCTGTAGATTGAGAATAATTGGAAATGGCGGTTCTCATTATAATCCAGAGGAAATGATATCGACAGAAGATATTAATGAAGGAATAGAAATTGCAACTAAAATTGTTGAAGAAGTTGTAATAGAGTATTTTTATAATCATCCAGTTGGAACAGAACCACCAGTTTTGACAATGTTAAGTAGTTTGCCGCCATGTAAAAGAATATATATCTTAGAGAGGGTTTCAAAAAAGGATCAAGGCAATATAATGCTAATTGATAAGTTAGCAATGGCATACCTTAAAAATGGGGAAAAAGAGAATGCCATGCAGTATTTGAAAAGTGAGAAAGACAATGGAAATCTTGACGAAGTAATGTATGAACAGCTTGTAGATAAAATAGAACTTCTTGACCGGTCAATGGATAAATTTGATATTGCAAAAAACATATTAGATGTGGCAAGAATATTTGAATGTCTATTTTCACTACCAGATTATAATAAATATCCAGAGTTTATTAATATCTTTTTGGTTTTGGTAACAGGTTACAATAGGGAAAAATAAGAAGGATACAAGATGCAAGTAATTGAAGAACTTTTATATCAAAAAACTGCACAAGGATTAGATTGGTTTTTTAGTGTATGGTGGTATTGGCTACCTGCTGGAATAGGATTCTTATTTCGCTTTGGATTATTAAAATACAAAATATGTGACCCTGAAATGCGTGTTAAGGCAATTCTTAAAGATATAGGGATTGTTTTTGGGTTGACAATACTGTGGAGCAGTATGAATTCAGCGGGGTTAGATGATAATGCAGCAGTAATGCTTATTATATTAACTTTTGTCTATATTTTTTATGGATTGGCAGAAAGCTGTGAAGACACAGGTGGTACGACAGAAAGTTTGCTACTAATTATAAAAAGCGTTTTTGTTACCATGTTATCATTTCAGACAATATGGGGAACTCTTTTTGGAGCTGTGCTTACAGGTGTTTTAGCAGTACTTGCTTACAAATTTTGGTTTGGTGTAGAGAAAAAAACAGACTTATTCGAGATAATCTTTTTATGCGTTGAAGCGGTAGGGTTGTCAATCTATGGAGAATTTCATGACATACAGGGAATAGGTGTTTTGTTGTTTGTCTTTTATGAAGAAACAGCATTTTTCTTGTTGAATTATCTGGTTAAAGAAGGTGCAGCAAGATATTTTGGAGAGGCAGAAGATTATTAACTTGTAAAGGAGAGAAAATGCCAAAATTAATTTTACGCTGCAACTATCTCAAGAATGCCCCTCCTTCACATCTTGCCAATTACATGAATTATATCAGCACCCGTGAAGGTGTGGAGAAGATAGATAATACCTGCGGTCTGCTTCCGGCTACGGTTAAGCAAAAGGAATTGATAGCAGATATCCTGTCAAAGATAGAGGATGCAGACCGCATGCATGAGTATTATGATTATCTTCAGAGGCCAACAAGGGAAAATGCAACAGAGTTTATCACGCAGGCACTGGAAAACAACCTTGATATCATTGCCAAGAAGAAAAATTACATAGAATACCTTGCAAACAGACCAAGAGTAGAAAGAATCGGTACTCATGGTCTGTTTTCTAATGAGGGGGAGTCTGTTGTGATGTCCCATGTGGCAGAGGAGGTGGCAAAACATCCGGGAGTGATATGGACAAATGTTATCAGCTTGCGGAGAGAGGATGCAGAAAGGCTTGGATATGACAATGCCGCACAGTGGCAGGCACTGCTACGGAGCAGGGTGGAACTTCTGTGTGAAAATTATAAGATAGACAGCAGAAACCTCAAATGGTATGCAGCATTCCATAATGAGTCCCATCACCCTCATGTACATCTGGTGGTGTACTCCACAAATCCATCGGAAGGTTATCTATCGCCAAAAGGTATTGACACCATGAGGTCTACCTATGCCCATGACATTTTCCGTCAGGAGTTTATGAGTATTTATGAAAAGAGAACACAGCAAAGGGAACAGTTGAAAGAGCAGGCAAATAAAAGTCTGCTTTTTTTATTGCAGCAAATGCAAAGTGGTATCTGTCACAACGAAAAAATTGCAGAACAGATGCAGTTGTTATCCAAGCGGTTAATGAATACCGGGGGTAAGAAGGTATACGGATATCTGAAAGCAGATGTAAAGGCAATTGTTAATGGTATTGTGGATGAACTGGCAAAGGAAGAAAAGGTAGCAGAGTGTTACAAACAATGGATGGAGAGCAAAAGTGAGATACTCCATTTTTACAAGGATGCAGATGCAGAGCAGCTTCCGTTGTCGGAGCAGAAGGAATTAAAAAGCATCAAAAACATGGTCATCCGGGAAGCAGTACGATACGGAGAAGGATATCTTTATACAGAGGATGAGGGACTGGAAGATTTGGAAACCGAAAGGGAAGAAATAGATGCAGATGATTCTGAAGTGCCAGAAGATATGATAGAAACCCCGGCAGATGATTTCAGTGATGAAACGGAAGCAGAAGATGCGGATAGTCAGGAGTTTTATGCTAAGTGGACGGATGCTTATAAAGAGGCAAGGGAATATCTGTATGGCACATCAGAGATGGAGACGGATGAGGAGGCTGCCTATGAGGTTATGAAGGAGGAAGCCGAACAGGGAAATGCCTATGCAATGGCAGACATGGGAAAGATGTATGCACAGGGTATTTTTGTGGAAGCAGACAAGACGAAAGCACAGGAGTGGTATGAAAAGTCTCTAAAGGCAATGCTTGTTGTGGAAGACAGAAAAGAAAACACTTATCTGGAATACCGCATCGGTAAAATGTGTCAGTATGGATTGGGAACCGAGGAGAATCTGCCGGAGGCGGCCAAATGGTTTGAGATAGCATCAGGCAAAGAGCATAAGTACGCCTTATATTCCCTTGGTATGCTGTATCTGCATGGAAAAGGTGTGGAGCAGGACGAGGGAAAAGCCTGTCAGTTGTTTCAGCGTTCCCATAAAAAGGGCAATCCTTATGCATCCTTTGAGTTGGGGAAATTGTATGAAGCCGGAAGAGGAACCCAGAGGAATACGGATCTGGCGGAGAAGTGCTACCGGGTAGCGTTTCTTGGTTTTTTAAATCTGGAAAAGAAGTCCAGGGATGATACCTTATGGTACCGTATCGGAACCATGTACCTGCAAGGCGTTGGTACCGAAGCAGATGAAAAGGAAACCGAAAAGTATCTTTGTAAGTCTGCGGACTATGGAAATACCCATGCAGCCTATCAACTGGCAAAGCTATACATACGTCAGGAAACGGAGAAACTGAAAAGCAACCCTGAGGAAATACCGGACTATGAAAAAATCAAGCAGGCACTTAAATTGCTAACAGCAGCTTCTGAGCAGGGCAATTCTTTTGCAGATTATGCCCTTGGAAAACTGTATGCGGATGGGGAACTGACAGCAAAGGATATGGAAAAGGCGTTCTATCATTTACACAGGGCAGCAGATGCAGATAATGCCTATGCGTGGTACCGGTTAGGCAGACTATATCTGTCGGATGAGTATAAGGACATTGGCAGAGCAGTCCGCTATCTTACACTGGCAGCAAACCGGAAAAATGAATTTGCATTATACCGGCTTGGGAAGCTATATCTTGCAGGGGAGGAGGTGGCAAAAAATGTAGAACCTGCCATACGGTATCTGGAGGAGTCAGCCGGCGTGGGAAATCAGTATGCACAGTATGTCCTTGGCAAGGTGTATCTGATGGGAAAAGAGGTAGAGCAGGATAAGGAAAAAGCATACGAATATTTCAGATTGGCAGCGGAGCAGGGAAATGTGTACGCTACTTATTTTCTGGAACACTGGAATGATATGCCCCATCCGGATTTACTACTAATGGCAACCAGATTCATGCATCATCTGGAAAAGATCATAGAGGACGATGCTTCTGGAAAGAAAGGAGGCAGACGAGCCGGTATGGACCGTAAGCTGGCTAGAAAGATTAAGAATAAGAAAATTGCACAGGGTCATGCAAGAGATGATAAGGAAGAAATGGTACAGACACAATAGGAAGGAGGAGCAGATTGGGAGATTTCATTTATTTTACAGAGGAGCAGAAGGAAAGAGCCAATGCAGTACCCATCATGGATATTTTGAAACGGGAGCATGAAGAAGTGGAACGCTCCGGAAATGAATGGAGATGGAAGCGGCATGGTAGTGTGACGTTCCGTGGAAACCGCTGGTACAGACACAGTCAACAGATGGGAAGCCATGCTATTGATTTCATGCAGGAGTTCTTTGGGATGTCTTATCCGGAGGCAGTTACCTATTTGTTAGATGGGGAAACCGGACAGGTCATTCATGGAGGAAGTCCGCCGAGGGAAACAACAGGCAAGAAATCAGTACGTCCCAAGGAAGAGAAAACCACAGAAGAAAAAGAACCGAAAGTATTAATACCGCCGGAAAAGAACGATACCATGAAAAGAGTATATGCCTATCTGATGCAGAAAAGGCATATCAGTAGGGAGGTGCTGTCCTTTTTTGCCAGACAGGGAACACTGTATGAATCGGCCGGGCATCACAACGCTGTATTTGTCGGAGTGGATAAGGAAGGGAATGCACGCCACATACATAAAAAGGGTACTTGTTCGGATGGCAGGAGCTTCCGCATGAACGAGGATGGTTCGGACTCTTCCTATGGGTTCGGTTATGTCGGAGCAGGAAATAAGTTGTATGTATTTGAGGCACCCATTGACTTTCTATCATTTCTGACCTTGTACCCTGTAAACTGGCAGGAGAACAGTTATATTGTCTTAAACGGAGTTTCAGAACATGCCATGCTGCAGATGTTAAAAGATTACTCAAATCTGGATACGGTTGTGCTGTGCCTGGACCATGATCCGGCAGGCATAGAAGCCTGTGGAAGACTGGCAGAGATTCTGGTGCAGAATGGGTACAGACAGATTAAGAATTTAAAATCCTCCTGCAAGGACTGGAATGAAGATTTAAAACTCCTGCATGGGGAAGAAGTAATTCCGGCACAGGAGCATCCAAAGATTCTGGAATGCGATGCGTGGATGGAAATACTAAAGCAGGTCACAGACAGTGTGGATATGAAGTATGCCACCAAGGAAAGCGTGTGCCGGTATTATCAAGACATTTACAATGCACTGAAGAAAGGAAACGGAAAAGAACATCTGGAGGATGCTTTCGACGGTGGAGGAATGCTTTTAACCGGGGTGTTAATCCGATGCATGGAGAAAACAGGCAGGGAACTTGGCAGGGAAACAAGTGCAGATGAAATACTGGATAACCTGCATAAGCGATACCGGCCACATAGGGATAAGGGGAACTACAATACAAGGCTTCGGAACATGCAGAAAGCCTTTGAGGAACTGATGGAGGTATTTGACAAAGAGGATTTGTCCTTAAAAGAGAATAAAGAAGAATTTGTGAAGAAATGTATGAGCCTGACGATGGAGTGTATCAAGGCTCATATTTTTGTTGCAACAGAATATGAGGAACCCATACAGAGAAAGGAGATGAGGATGGAATGCAGCCAGTCGTGATGTTGCTTGTGTTAGGAGGAATTATGTTTTTAGTGATTGGAGGACTTTCCCTGCTGGCACATTATTATACGCTCAATGGAATCAAGAGTAAGACCGTAGGAGATGGCCAGCACGGTACCGCCCGGTTTGCTACCAAGAAGGAAATTAAAGAAACCTATGTGGAAGTAGCCTATGAGCCGGAGAAGTGGAGGAAAGGAGAAAACCTGCCGACAGCACAGGGACTTGTGCTTGGCAGCATTGAGAGGGTAGGAAAGTTATATGCCCTTGTGGATACCGGGGATGTGCATTGTCTGATGATTGGGGCAGCAGGTGTGGGTAAGACCGCACACTTTCTCTATCCCAACATCGAATATGCCTGTGCCTGCGGAATGAGTTTTCTGACTACGGATACCAAGGGCGACCTTTACCGAAACTATGCAGGCATCGCCAAGAAATACTATGGGTACCACACCGCAGTCATTGATTTAAGAAACCCAACTAGAAGTGATGGCGATAATATGCTCCATTTGGTAAACAAGTACATGGATGAGTATCTGGCAGATCATAACAACTTAAGTGCCAAGGCAAAGGCAGAAAAGTATGCAAAGATTACTGCCAAGACAATCATATCCTCTGGGGGAGCCGACAGTGCCAGCTACGGACAAAATGCATTCTTCTATGATGCCGCAGAAGGTGTGCTGACCGCAGTCATCCTGTTAATAGCAGAATTCTGTCCCAAGGAGAAAAGACACATCATTAGTGTATTTAAACTGATTCAGGATTTACTGGCGCCATCCAAGGTAAAAGGAAGAAATCAGTTTCAGTTGCTTATGGCAAAGCTTCCGGATACCCACAAAGCCAAATGGTTTGCCGGGGCAGCTTTAAATACCGCAGAGCAGTCCATGCAGTCTGTTCTTTCCACAGCACTCTCCAGACTGAACTCCTTTCTGGATTCCGAACTGGAGCAGATACTGTGCTTTGATACCGCTATCGATGCTGAAATGTTTTGTAAGCAGAAGACAGCGGTATTTTTAGTGATGCCGGAAGAAGACAACACCAAGTATTTTATTATCTCTCTGATTTTGCAGCAACTCTATAGGGAAATCCTTGTGGTGGCAGATGAGAATGGAGGAAAGCTGGATAACCGTGTGGTTTTCTATTGGGATGAGGTCGGAACCATACCAAAGATTGAGAGTGCGGAGATGATGTTCTCTGCATCCCGTTCCAGAAGGGTAAGTATCGTACCCATGATACAGTCCTTTGCACAGCTTAATAAGAACTACGGAAAAGAAGGGGCAGAGATTATCATCGATAACTGCCAGGATACCATCTTCGGTGGATTTGCACCAAACTCGGAATCCGCAGAGGTACTGTCCAAGAGCCTTGGAAACAAGACGGTCATGTCCGGCTCCATCAGCAGGGGAAAGAATGATCCGAGTCAGTCCCTCCAGATGATACAAAGACCATTGATGACACCGGATGAATTAAAGTCCCTGCCAAAAGGAAACTTTATTGTGTCGAAAACAGGCAGCCATCCCATGAGGACCAAGCTGAAGTTATTCCTAAAATGGGGTATTACTTTCGAGGAGCCATACGAGATTGAGGAAAAGTCAGCAAGAAAGGTAGCCTACGCAGACAAGCAGGAGATTGAAGAAGAGATTATCCGCAGATACATGTGCTGTGTGGATGAGGAGACGGAAGGTACGGAACAAGGCACTGCATCCAGAAGCGGTGGTATGCTGCAGTCCCAGATGAATGAAACGGTGGCAAAGGTCAGACAGGCTCTCAGAACAGAGGATTAGGTGATTAGTTGAACAAAAAAGAAATATATGAAGCAGAACTGCCCCATAGGGCTGTGGCGGTATATCTGTACCTAAAGGATCGTGCAAATAAGGAAGGCACCTGCTACCCGGCAATCGGTACCATTGCCAGGGAACTGCATCTGTCTGTCAGCACCGTAAAACGAGCTATCAGCGATCTGGAGGAAAACGGATTTATACGCAAGAAACAGCGCTGGCGTGATAATGGTGGCAGAAGCAGTCTGCTGTTTAAAATCATAAGGTAAGCACAAAGGGATTACTGCGCCGGTTAGGTGGACTATGGTATGGTTCACCGTGGCCTGTGCAGGGAACTTTTCACTTTAAGGATTAGGACAGAGAAAATGAATTTTGGTATTATTTGATGTAGTAATAGTTAATAAAAGAAATAAGTGTTATGATAAGTTTTAATATGAGAAGTAAATAATAACCATTATAACCTTTATGCAATGGTGTGATATTGAGGAGAGATTATTAGATGGACAAATACGAGGAGTTGATAGCTGTTTTTTCAGAGACACTTGAGCAATCAAGGGATTATCATATTGCCTATATGTACCAAGTGGGCTATGTATCTGTACTCGGATTGTATGAAAGAGATAGTACACAGAACAACTCAATGAAAATTGATGAGGTTTTTCATTCGCCGGAAGAAATGGCAGACAGTTTGCTGCGTAATTGGCGCTGGCAATGGTTTTATAAGAATAGAAAGCTGTTAGGCTGTCAAGATTTCGAAAATATTTGTAATCTTGACAATAAAATTCCATACTTGCTTCAGGAAGAATACAGACAAAGTATACAAATCCTTCAGAATAAAATCCATATTGCTTTACAGGTGGAAAATTAAGACTGTTTATAAGCAATGTGTCCGATAAAAGAGGTTATACATATAAAAGCAAATACAATTGCCTGAAGAAACAAATATCTTGTATTTCTAGTTATGGCGAAAATAACTGCAAGCAGAAAACTGAATAATAAGGTGAAATGTGTTCTTCGGATAAAAATACGGTTTTCCTGTGAATCAACTTCCCGATTTGGATGATCTACAGGTCCTATGATTAAAATTATAATGGAACAAAACACGTACAGCATAAAGGAAATAGGAATCGGGATAGTAAGATATTTTACAATAAGTAGGGTAGTAGTTAGTATCAAGCAGGAGCCGATAAAACAGGAAAAATAGGTTTTTAAATGCAAGCCGCCGCTGAATGAACGCATTGGAATGAACAATAGGAAGAAAAACAGGCATTCGGAAAACATATGCAGCAACAAGGCAATTACAATACTGCAAATTGTGCTGGCAGAAACTTCCAAAAAGCATTGAAAGCCATATTGGTATATTTCATAATTTTTTTCATCAATAATCCCCTTTTTAAAGATGTAGTTCGTTAGTACAATAGATAAATGTTCCATAGAAGAGGTCTCCTTTAATAATCTTACAGTATAAAACAAAGAAAGAGAAAAACCGAATAGTTGTAGAAAATAGGAAAATACAGGTCAGTTTTTCTCTATGGAATTACTATATAACACCGCAGATACCCGAAATTCTCCATGTTCATACTTAGTGAACAGTTCTCCATTATAATCAGCCAGTGCTTGTTCTACCGAGGCAAGACCAATTCCATGCCAGCCATTATCCTCCTTTGTGGTAAGGTATCGTCCGCTGCTGTCTTTTTTTAATTTCTCTGGACTACCATTTTTTATACAAATCTGGAGCATTTCTTTTATATAAGTAGCTTCCAGTATGATATATCTCTGCTCCTGTGGCAGTTTCCTACAGGCCTCAAGTGCATTTTCCAGCAGATTTCCAAAGATAATGGCTAGGTGTCCACTCTGGAACGGCAGTACGGACGGAATAAATATCCTTGCCTCAAACCGGATACCGTCCTTCTGGGCAAGGGCATACTTATGGTTCACAAGGGAATCCACCACGATGTTTCCAGTGTGGGAGATTTCATCTGAGCCAGTTCCGATACCATCATCCAGCATCTTCTGTATGTAATCACCGGCTTCTTTTGTCTGTCCGGCATTTACCATGCCAAGAATTCCCGATAAGTGATTCTTCATGTCATGCCGCATCCGACGCAGTTCCAGATAATAACCTTCCCGTTCCTCTGCCTGATGGCTGCATAAATCTAATTGCTGTTCATACAGCCGGTTCCGGGATTGAAGCTCCGCTGCCTGTCCCACCCGGTCATATACTGTAAAGATCACATAATTGATAAGCAGGAGAAGTATGCCTGCAACAACCGAAAAAAAGGAATATTCCGCATATAGCGCCGTCATAAGAAAGATATGGTGCATCATATAAATGCTACTTGCCGGTACCAAAAGGGTTATGATGAAATAACGCAGCGGGATTTCCGCATACTGTTTTTTCTTTGCGTAACGGCCAAGTAGTACTGAAAACAGAAGCATACACATCTTGGATATGAAACTTCCAGCAACATCAATGACGCATTTGTCTGTGCCAACTGCCTCTAAGGCCAGCAGCACAATGACTTCTACCAGCATCCATACCGTACAGATAAGAAGGGTGCTGATACAATGTCTTTTCAGACTCTCTTTTCTGGTAACGGTATTGATCATAAATACCATCAGGATATTCCCGACCAACAGAAACTGCGGAGGAAACAGGATACCAAACCCTGCCGTAACAAGGAAGGCATAGTATAAAAGCCAGCCTATCATGCCTGTGAGTTTCCTGCTTCCCGAACCGAAAAGGGTTGTTATGTATCTCTGTATAATCAGAAGTTGCAGTACCGGAAGCAGAAATCCCGATATAATTGAAAGATATTCCCTCATTCAATGACAGCCTTTCCCGCTGCCATTGTGCAGAGCTGACGGCGCACTTCCTTCTGTCGGTCCTCACTGATTTTCAGTTCCATCTCTTTCCCATTCATACTGATTGTTATGTTAAAAAAATTCATTTTTGTTATATAATCATAATTCACAAGGAATGACTGGTGGATGCGGAGGAAATACCTCCGGCTGTCTGCTAGTTCCTTCTCAACAACGCTTAACTTTCCATAAAAATATGCTGTACTTCCGTTCCGCAGAAAGATATGCACCACACGGTTGCGACTTTCAAAATATACTATGTCTTTTAATGGAACCTTTCGGATCTCCCTGTTGTAAGTGAACTGGAAAAATATTTCCGTTTCTCCTATCCGTTGGCAGGCTTCCTTAAAATATCTGCGAAATTTTTCTTTATCCAACGGTTTTGATAGAAAACGGAACGGTTCCACTTCAAACAGTTCCTTTAAATATTTGTCATATCCTGAAATATATATAAACAGCACTGAACGATCTGTCTCACGGATTTTCC